>Ga0181346_1001126_pt1 | contig 11782 bp, 14 predicted proteins | sample Su13VDMM15DN_FD_130100 | JGI IMG/M metagenome (GOLD analysis project Ga0181346, IMG submission 130100) | Freshwater viral communities from Lake Michigan, USA - Su13.VD.MM15.D.N | ecosystem: Environmental > Aquatic > Freshwater > Lake | place: USA: Michigan | collected 2013-07-15 | reverse complement strand
GGGAAATGTTCAGGTTTAGTCTAAAATATATACCTCCTGATCGACACGTTGGAAGAAAGCGAAGATGCCCCTGCCAATCCTGTCAAGAGAAGAAGGACCCCGGATTTCTCCGGGGCCCCTAGTAATTACCTCGTCATGTTAGAGTGTAAGATGAGGACCAGAACACTTACTGGGATGGTCAACAGAAGCAAGATTTCCATAGTGTCTCCGTGGGTGAAAGGTGGGACCCCAGACTGTCTGGGGTCCCTAGTGATCAGAAGCCGCCGATCAAGTCATGGTAGGAAAGCAGTGCCAATGCCATGAGAGCCAAGAACATCCAGAAAAACATTGTCTTCTCCTTGGTGAAAGGTGGGACCCCGGACTATCCGGGGTCCCTAGATATCAGAAGCCGCCGATCAAGTCAACGTGAGAAAGCAGTATCACTGCCGTGAGAGCCAAGCCAAAAGCTATCCACAACATCCAGAAAAACATTGTCGTCTCCTTTGGTGAAAGGTGGGACCCCGGACTGTCCGGGGCCCCTTGGTACTTACTTGTTCGCTGCGCCCTTCTCATCTTGGTCCATTTGGTCGAGCAGGGCATGTATCTTGCCTAAGGCCTTTTCCGCTTCGTAGACCCTTCCTGTCATCATCATGAGCGACATGAATTGAAGCTGGAAGCGGATGTCCGATGCCTTGGTCATTGATCTCTCTCCTTATCCGGTTGATCCGGTATATGCATGAGGCGCTCTATCTGAAAATTTGTCTATCAAATAATCACCTGTTTTGAAGGGAAGAGCACGATATAAACTAATGTGTGCTATTAGTTTTTGTCGGGTATGGGGCAGAGCTATGGGGCAGCGATATCCTTGTATCCTGTTTGTTCCTCTCGGGGATACTGCTAGGGTTCGTACCCTGTTTGTTCTCCGAGGGAATTAGGGTAGCATCTGCTTTCCTATTACAGCCCGAATTGTTCGAGGGGGAAGGGAAAAATTGGCCCCGTCTTCTTTTGTTATAACATACCCCCCACACATAATTTCCAAATTTCAGACTTTACTAAAACAGCATTTTACAAAGACCCCCCCCCCTTATGTTTTTTCGGATTACCCCACCCCCCAAAAATTTTCTTCTAGTCTGAGTACAAAGTCAATGGTACTATGCCATTATGATCCCACGAGAAAAACGCAGGCACCTCCTTCTCCAATACAAGGGGGCTACACTTGGTGAGCTAAAGGAACTGGCGGCTATTCATGACAAGGCTGGTCACGCCGTACAGCAGGCCAGATTTGACCCTGATAAAAACACCAGTGATTTCTCTGAGTACTATGCACCTGCTACTCTAGGGCTTATACGGAAAGAAATCTACTACCGAGAAGGCTTTGGCGGAACCACGATATCTGAAAAGTACCCAGACATCTTCACAGTCCGGGGACCAAAGAACGGTACAGAACTAAAAAAACAGGATAAGAAGCTATTGAAAGAATATGATAAATACCTAGAAACAAAGGATCTGAAGAACGGACCTGATTTCTATAAGAACGGTTCCTACAGGGACATCACCCGGGTCACGTTGAGCAACGGCCTGACAATGAGAGAAGAAAAGTTCTGTCTGAATTACATTGCTACAGCAGATCCTATTGAAGCGTGGATAAAGTCAGGTTATGATCATAGTTATCCAAAGTATGATATTCATGCCCGTGAGTGGGTCAGGCAGCCAAAGATTCAGGAAAGGATCAACGAACTAATGGAAGAAGCAAAAGTAAAAATGCGTTGGGACGCTGACACGGTTCTGGACAGATTCAACGAAATCTATAAAAGTTCCATGGCTGAACAGGATCATACTAATGCTTCCCGTAGCATGGAACAGATTGCCAAGCATCTTGGTATGTTCGTTGACCGGACTGAACAACGTATCGGCAGTCTTGACAGTATGAAGTCCGAAGATATTGACACCGACATTTTAAAACTTGCAGGTGTTGTTGGTCTCAGGGTCGTCAACGGTGGAAAAGACTAAGCCGTGTCAGAACCGGAATATCTACCTAAGATGTCTAGCCTGAGTCTACAGGAGTTCAAAAATTTTCTTGGGATTAGTTCAGTTCATGAACACACTGATATTCTTTCAACGGACGGCCTGCGGTTGGTAAACGATTCTTTTATTACGGCCAACATGATAATCACGGTCTTCGGAAATTCCGCTGTTCTTCATAACATCTCCCCAGAATACGACCGTGTCCGTGGTTTAGTCTATGAACTTTTCAAGACTAATCTAACACTCTACACCGAACTTCTCAGAATGATTAATCGTAATATCCCTAAAAAGCACGAGATACATTAAATCCAACATGTCACAAATAGAACAAAGCACTTACGACACTACAAAAGAAAAACTCCGGGACGCTTTATTGGAAAAGATGATCACCCAATCACGGAGTGACTTCTTCACATTCACAAAAGCAGTCGCACCACTTCTTGTCCCCGACTTTGTTATTGGTAAACACATCGAAGTAATCTGTGACACCCTACAGAAAGTCTCGGAAGGCGAGATCAAACGGCAGATGATCTTTCTCCCACCCCGATCATCTAAGTCTCTCCTATGTTCCAAGATCTTTCCCGCATGGCACATGGGCTTACACCCCGCCCACCAGATCCTTTGTGTGTCTCACTCCGACCGTCTTGCCACAGATTTCGGTCGATCAGTCAGGGACATCGTGAATGACCCCCTATTCTCGGTAATCTTCCCCGGTGTATCCCTCAGGAAAGACGTACGGGCCGCAGGCAAATGGGAAACAAACCAGAACGGTGTCTACTTCGCCGCCGGAGTAAAGTCCCAGATCGCAGGACGTGGCGCTCATGTTGCAATCCTTGACGACGTAATGTCCGAGGAAGACGCCTTCTCCGAGGCCGGACGGCGCTATGTAAAAGAATGGTACCCTGCTGGACTACGGACCCGACTCATGCCCAACGGCGGCATTGTCATCATCAACACCCGATATCACGAGGACGACATCTGCGGCTGGCTCCTGCGAAACTCGGACGAGGACGACTGGGATGTCCTCAAGATCCCTGCATGGATCGATGAAGAATCCTCAAAAATTCTTAATCTTCCTGTAGGCTCCTCATATTTTCCCGAATGGAAAACCACAGAATCTCTGAAGCGTGACGAAACCGAAATCAAGAAATACAACGGCGTCCGCTATTGGGAATCTTTATACATGCAGAACCCGGTCCCTGCCGAGGGCGGTCTCCTGAAAAAGGACTGGTTCCAGGAATGGGAACATGATGATCCCCCCGAATGCGACTTCATCATCCAGACCTTGGACACCGCATTCTCAACCCGGAGCACGGCAGACAACTCCGTGATTCAGACATGGGGGATCTTCGAGGCAGTCGAGGTTGATTCGGCTGGCGTGGAACACCGGGTCGGAAACCTGATCCTTCTCTCGAATGTTGTTGGAAAATTTGAATACCCCGAACTCCGCATGATCGCCCAAGATCTTTACGCCGAGCATAGCCCGGACGTGATGATCATTGAAAAGAAAGCCAGCGGTCAATCCCTGATCCAAGACTTACGACGTGCTGGTCTCCCTATCCGGGAATTTAACCCGGACAAGGACAAGGTCTCAAGGGTCAATGCGATTTCACCCTTGATTGAAAGCGGAAGAATCTGGATCCCAAAAGAAAAACCATGGAGCACCTCACTACTGCTTGAGGCCATATCTTTCCCAAACGGTGCCCATGATGATCAGGTTGATGCAATGGTCATGGCAATCCACTACATGCGTGAATCATGGAGACTTGAGCATCCGTACGATTCATCCTATAATCTAGATGACCAGCCCACAGGCCCTACCCGGGTAAAGTCCTACTGGAATTCAGTGGCTGCATAATATTGTATCCCGGAAATAGAAAAGGTAACCTACATGGCACTCCCTGATTTTAACATCCTTGATTTTATTCTTCCCAATAGTGAGGACCTAGAGGCTATCCCATTTGAACCAGCCCCCGAGATTTTTTTCGGAGACAACCTTGCTGAAGAATACCTAGATGAATCCGAGATCGAAAGAATCGGCAACATGGTCATGGACTCGTACACGGCAGACAAAGAATCCCGTGCCGAATGGGAGAGCATGTTCGAGAAAGGCTTCGAACTCCTTGGTCTCAAACTAAGCACAACCTCTGAGCCTTTCGAGGGTGCTTGCACAGCGGTACACCCCCTGCTAATCGAGAGCGCCGTCAAGTTCCAGTCAAAGGCTTCTGAGGAACTCTTCCCCCCACAAGGCCCGGTAAAGACCCAGATCATCGGCACATCCAATACCGAAAAAGAAGATCAGTCCGAACGTGTCCAGTCTTTCATGAACTTCCAGCTAACCGAAGTCATGCCCGAATACTTTGACGAGTTCGAGCGTATGCTTTTCCATCTCCCCCTCGTAGGCTCTGCATTCAAGAAGATCTACTACGATCACGCCTCAGAACGTCCCGTCTCCGAATTCGTCCCTGTTGATCAGTTCTATGTCTCGTACAACGCCACGGACCTACGACGTGCTGACCGATACACCCATGTTATTTACATGACCCCCCATGAACTCCAGAAGCAGATCAAGTCCGGTATGTACCGTGACATTGATCTTACAGAGCCCGGCAACTTCGAACCATCGAGCATGAGCCAGACAATCAACTCAATCATGGGCATCGAATTCAACGCCGAGTACGACAAGCAGCACACTCTGCTAGAGCAGCATCTGTACCTCGAACTCGATGAAGACGAATTCCCGTCACCTTATATTGTTACCATCGAGAAAGACTCGAACCAAGTCCTTGGCATCCGACGCAACTGGAACGAAGACGATCAAACCAGAGAAAAGAAGATGTACTTCACCCACTACAAGTACGTCCCCGGTTTCGGTTTCTACGGTCTTGGCCTGATCCACTTCCTTGGAAACATGACCATGTCGGCCACTCTGGCAATGCGCTCCCTCCTCGATGCTGGCCAGTTTGCAAACCTCCCCGGCGGTTTCAAGGCCCGTGGCATCAGGATTGTCGGCGGTGATGACCCCATCGCCCCCGGTGAATTCAAGGAAGTCGAAGCCACAGGCATGGACCTCAACAAGGCCATTGTCCCACTCCCTTACAAGGAGCCTTCCCAGACCCTGTTCCAACTTCTGGGCTTTATCACACAAGCCGGTCAGAAATTTGCAGACTCCACGGACGCTGTTGTCTCTGACGCAACAAACTACGGACCTGTCGGGACTACCTTGGCCCTGATCGAGGCTTCAGCAAAGCTCTTCTCGGCCATCCACAAGCGCCTACACAAGAGCCAGAAAGATGAGCTACGAATTCTGGCCCGTCTAAACTATGAATACCTCCCTGATGAACGCATGATGATCCCGATCCCGGGTATGGAACTCCAGATAACCAGAGCAGACTTTGATGGACGTATCGATATCATCCCGGTATCTGATCCTAACATCCCATCACAGGCTCATCGTCTGGCACAGGCCCAGCTACTTCTACAGATTTCAGCACAGTCAGCCCCCGGCACCTATAACATGCGAGAAGTACACAAGTCTCTGTTGACCGCAGCCGGTGTAAGAGATCCGTCACGTTTCCTCTCTTCCGAAAAAGAGCCCGTACCACAAGATCCCGTCTCTGATATTCTATCAGCCTCGAAGGGTCTCCCGATCTCGGCATTCCCCGGTCAGAACCATCAGGCCTACATTCAAGTCTTCTCATCATTCTTGCAAGACCCCACTCTTGGTCAGAACCAGAGTCTGCAAAGTATGGGACCTTTACTACAGGCCGCTATCACAGATCACATGATGATGCAGTATCAGGAGACCATGGGCGGTTTCATTAATGAAGCCGGAGCACAACAGGGCTCACCAGACATGATGACCGAGATCATGGCCGAGGCCGCACAGCAGATCCTGAATGCGAACCAGCAGCTTGGCCAGTACCAGAGTCTGGAACAGCAGCAGTTAGCCCTAGAGGCTAGAAATATTGAACTAAAGGAAAAGGGTATGGCCCAAGACAATGCGAAGGACATGGCCGACCTCTCCCTGAAAAAACAGGAACTCGACATCCGCCGCCGTAGTCAGGACATCGACGCAGCAAAAGACATCGGTGTCAACACAATCCGAAACAAGGAAGCCGATAACAAAAAAGACATCATGCTCCAGAAATTCCTCTTGGAAGGACTCGGCAAGATGCGAGACATTAACTTGAAGAATACTAGCTCAGGGACTAGTCCCGGATATAAAGTTGGCGGTGAGGTAAACCAACACGGCGACCTATTAAATTATGACGCTGTTGTTGACCTTGTCAACAGAATATCTACTTCAAGCCCAGAAATTCCTGCACTCCCGTTGAATCAACCCCTTTACACACCTAAGGAACCACCCCCCTCAATGGATATCCCCACAGCTACGCCACTAATAAGTGACTTTCTCCGTTCTGTTGAAGGCTTTGAAACTGAGGGTTATGTACCCCAGAACTTAGAAGGTACTGTTTTTGGCACATCTGGTGTAACTATTGCATCTGGTCTTGACCTTAGTAAACAGAATCGAGACTCTCTCACGGCTATGGGTATTCCCCCTAGTTTGATCAACAGATTTGAAAAATATTTTGAAGTATCTAAAGAAGCTGCTAAAGATCTATTAGCCACAAACCCTCTGTCTATTACGGAAGAAGAAGCGACACTAATTGATAAAAATTTATTGGCTTACGATTTTAATCGTTTACGTCAACAGTGGAATAACACCCAAGACCTAGACAAGGAAGGGGTCGCATGGAATTCGTTAGAGCCTGAGAAACAAACTGTTCTTCTGTCCTTGTTTAGGCAGTATGGAAGTACACGTAAATTCCCAAAGTTTTGGAAAAAAACTACTTCAGGTAACTGGGAAGGGGCTATTGCTGAACTAAGGAATTTCAATGATGAATATAGCACTCGGAGAAATAAGGAAGCTGATCTTCTGGAAACTGTGTAATACCTTGTCGTCGATATTAGAAGTGTGGTACAAAAGAAAATGATCCGTTGTCTTTACCAAGTCAATCGGAAAACAACTGCAAAGGATAAGAGGTAATATGAAAGGCGAAATTAGCAAGGGTCCCGGTAAACTGGCTTCAAGTCAGGATTGGTGCAACCTCCCATCTTCAGAGTGGTCACAGCGATCACGTACTGCTATCTTACGTGGTGATCCCTCCAGTGATTACGCCACAAACGTAAAACCAACTATGGCAAATCTTTCGACTTACACAAGTAGAAAGAAGTAATCCATACTTGATTCGGGACTTAAATGTTTGAAGACTTAAAAGCTGAGATTCGGCAAGAAATTGATGGTGTCAAGTCGAGTCTGTCGCAGGGTGTTTGCGAAACTTATGCAGAGTATCAGCGCATGGTAGGAATGATTCATGGCTTTGAGCTTGTCATTTCAAAGTGTTCTGATATTGAGAGAAGACTCACCCAATATGATGAGGAAGAATTTTAACCACTATGTTTGAACCAGAACTAGGCAGATCTATGTTGAATGACGACTGGCTCTCAGAATCAACTGTCCCAGATCCAGAGCCACTCCCCCGTATCCCCGGCTACCGTCTCCTGATTCGCCCTGTCCCAATCAGGGCAAAGACAAGGGGCGGCATCATTCTCCCTGATAAGGCCAAGGATGATATGAAATACCTATCAACGGTGGGCCGTGTGCTTGCTGTTGGTGACTTGGCTTATGAAGATCAGAACAAGTTTTCAAAGGGTGCTTGGTGTAAGCCAGGTGACTATGTTTGTTATGGTAAGCATACAGGTGCTAAGTTCTTATATAAGGGTGTCAGACTAATTATCTGCTATGATGATGAAATCACCATGGTGGTAGAAGATCCTTCTAGTCTTGATCCAATGTTTAACCTATCTAACTAGGCGTAATTCGATTGATTCGCCCCAACGGAGATAAAAATTAGATGTCACGGCTTACAGAAGAAAACAACGACGGGTGGGAAACCATTGATACTGACAACACCCAGTCCAAACAGGGACAACTCCCTGAAATTGAAATCGAAACGGTACAGGATTCTACGTCTAAAGAGCTCACTGATGGTGAGCACGAGATTGAATTAGAGCAAGACCCCCCCGAACCAGAAGAACTCAAGGGTATCAATACCAAGGGTGCTGAGAAAAGAATCAGAAAACTTGTAGCACAGCGCAAGGAACGTGATGAACAGATCACACTTGCACTGGATAAGATCAGATATCTTGAAAGCGTTCTGTCTGATAAGGACAAAAACATCTCTAATTATCAGAGACAGTCTGTCGATTCAAAGAAGGATGAGATTAATCGCAGGGTAGAATCAGCGCAACTGGCTTTCTCTCGGGCTTTCGACGAGGGAGACAAGGACACTCTTGTAAAGTCCCAGACTGATTTATCAAAAGCTCAGGCTGAACTCCAGATGTTGGAGTACGCCGTGATGATGAACCCTAGACAAACTCAGGCACCTGCCCGTGTACAGCAGCCTGAACAACACAATACGGCACCGGCCCCGCACAAGTTTGATGCTGGGGCGGTTGAGTGGGCCGAGAAAAACGCATGGTTTGGCAAGGACAGGATTGGTACTTCCATCGCCTTGGCCATGGATCACTCTTTGAAAGAAGAAGGCTATGATCCAAAGGATGACGACTTTTACGAGGAGCTAGACAAGAGATTGTCAAAGGAGCTTCCCTCAAGACTTCGTCCCGGTGGGGACGTAAAAACCACCCAAGTAGTAGCCGGTCAATCACGTAGACAGGCATCCTCAAATAAAGTTCGACTGACTCAAGCTGATGTCAGTCTTGCTAAGAAATGGGGTCTTACTCTTGAACGGTATGCCGCCGAAAAGAAAAAAGCAGAGCGATCTGCCGGTGACTATACTCTGATTAACGGATAGCGTGGGAGACACAAACAACATGGCACGAGTAGTAGAAAAACAATCAAGAACCAATAGCGAGCGAGACAGAGATTCACGTCAGAATACAAAAGAGCGTCCCAACTGGCTAGATATCCCAGAGCATGTTGTCAACACATTTGATGACAGCGGCTTTGCCCTTAAGTGGGTACGGATTTCAGTCAGAGGCGTCGAGGATACCAAGAACATCGGTGTCCGCCTTAACGAAGGTTGGGAATTTGTGACGGAAGAAGAATGTCCTGATATGGCTCGTAATTTTAAAGGTCTTGATCACGGTCGCCTTTCTGGTTGTATTATTCGTGGGGACGTAGCCCTTGCAAAAATGCCTCACGAACTGAGAGAAGACCGAATTTTTAGAGTCACGGAACGTACAAGAATGCTCAATGAAGCTGTGAATAACAACCTCATGAGAGATAACGATTCACGAGCTCCTATTACTAATGCCAGCAAATCAAGGGCAAGGACAGGCAAGTCTGCTCATTTTGATGGGTAAGACAAGCCACTCAGAGCTATCAAGGAGGAAATTCAATGGCTTTGAATAAAGGTTTAAACGGCCTAGTCCCTGCTAGAATGCGAGGCTCAGGTGCGAACTCAGGTGGCACCACCCGCTATCGTATTGCCAACGCTTTCGGTTCAAGTATCTTCTCAGGAGATATCGTAAAGCTAGGCTCAACAGGGACTGTTGCGGTCATCACCACGACTACTGATCACGTTCTCGGAATCTTCCAAGGTTGCGAATACGTTGATCCCGTTTCCAGACAGCCAATTTTCGGTCGTTACTGGCCAGCCAGTACATCGTCTTCAGACGGAACCCCTTTTGCAATCGTCAATGACGATCCAGCAACCACTTATATCATTCAGGCTGACGCTACTGTTTCCCTTGCTGATGTAGGTATTAACTACACTGTCACACTAGGTGCGGGTTCAACCATGACTGGCCGTTCTGGCTTTGGTCTCCGGGTTGCTGGCCGTGCTACTGCTTCTGCAATGCTACAGGTCATCGGACTTTCTAACGTCCCTGATAACGCCTTTGGCGATGCAAACGCAAGAGTTGAAGTCCGTCTCGTACAGCATGTCGATTCGTACACTTCAGCCGCACAAAGCTAAGGGAGGTATAGAACATGGCTATTAATCGTGCAGATATTGCCAAGCAACTTCTTCCCGGTCTAAATGCAATTTTCGGTCTAGAGTATGCAGCCGTTGATGAAGAGGATCGTCCTCTTTTCGATATGGAAAATTCTGATCGTGCATTTGAGGAAGAAGTGCTTATGACTGGCTTTGGCGCAGCCCCTACTAAAGCTGAAGGTTCAGCAGTTGTTTATGATACCGCTCAGGAATCATGGACTTCCCGCTACACCGCTGAGACTGTCGCCCTTGCTTTCGCCGTTACGGAAGAAGCAATGGAAGACAATCTCTATGACACGTTCGCAAAGGTCCGAGCCAGAGCTCTGGCCCGAGCAATGGCTCAGACCAAGCAGGTCAAGGCCGCTAACGTGTACAACAACGGCTTCAATGCCAGCTACGTTGGTGGTGACAGTGTCGTGCTGTTCTCATCCGCCCATCCCACTGTCGGCGATGGTAATCAGTCAAACCTAGAGACTGCTGCTGATCTATCAGAAGGCACCCTCGAAACCGCAATCATCAATACCCATAAGATTAAAGATGATCGTGGTATCTTCATTGGTGCTTCACCAGTCTCACTCCACGTGGCCCCAGACGGTCAGTTCGATGCAGATCGAATCCTTGCTTCTCCGGGCCGTACTGCAACACCGAACAACGATATCAACGCTGTTCGTAATCTAGGCCTCATTCCCAAAGGCTACTTTGTCAACCGTCGTTTCACCGACGCAGACGCATGGTTCCTACGGAACGACTGTCCCAATGGTACAAAGATGTTCATGCGATCACCTCTTGCCACGAAGATGGAGCCAGACTTTGACACCGGCAACCTTCGCTTCAAGGCCCGTGAGCGTTATAGCTTTGGCTGGAGTGACTGGCGTCAGTGGCGAGGCAATGAAGGGTCTTAAAAAATCCCTTGTTTAATCGTCCGTAAGAGAAGAGGGGGAATTCCAGTTGGAGTTCCTCCTTTTTCTGTTTATACTTAGCGTATACAAAAGAAGGATTAATAACTATGGCAACAAATGTAAAAGCCTATTATGTTAGTGCCTCTACAACTCTTACAGATGCCGGTGGAAGACTCCGTGGTCTGAATATCGTGGGGAACGGCACAGCAGCTTTGGGAAAGGTTACCCTCAGAGAAGGCGGCCAGACTGATGGCAACATCATTTTCGAAGCACCTACAATGAACAATGGAAGTAATGACCTTTTCGTACCAGAGAGTGGTATTCGTTTCAACGGCGGACTCTACATTTCTGTACCTACATCAGTCCATGCCACAGTATTAGTAGGCTAGTGCTATGGCAAAGATGCCCAGCCTTTCAGTTAAACGGGGAGAGAAACTACCTACTTCCAAAGGGGCAGGTCTGACAGAAAAAGGCGTGGCAAAGTACCGCCGTGCCAACCCCGGGTCTAAACTTAAAACTGCAGTGACTGAAAATAAACCTTCCGGGTCACGAGCAAAACGAAGAAAAAGCTACTGCGCAAGATCTGAGGGTCAGAAGAAAATGCACAACATTGACTGCTCAAAAACCCCTAAGAAAAGAATTTGTGCAGCCAGAAAAAGATGGAGATGCGGCTAATGAGTAGCACTATGCCTAAAATTACAGTTACCTTTGAAAACGAACAACCGACAACTCTAGAGCAGTATGAGGAACAGGAAGTCGAAATCACTTGCCCCGTGGCAACCCAAGACCAGATTTTAAACGAATCAAATAAAGAAGTTGCTATTCAAGATCATTCCTACGGACCCACAGGCAGCTCTT
>Ga0181346_1001125_pt1 | contig 11787 bp, 5 predicted proteins | sample Su13VDMM15DN_FD_130100 | JGI IMG/M metagenome (GOLD analysis project Ga0181346, IMG submission 130100) | Freshwater viral communities from Lake Michigan, USA - Su13.VD.MM15.D.N | ecosystem: Environmental > Aquatic > Freshwater > Lake | place: USA: Michigan | collected 2013-07-15 | reverse complement strand
CGCGATGTATGGCTTATGGAGACAACTATTTGACTGTGGGGGATATGGTAGAATTAAATCTACCTGATCTGTCAGGCTCTACAGAAAAGAAATCTCCCGATAAACGGTATTCTGGAAAATATATGATTACAAAGCTACGTCATATCATAACCCAGGAAGATAAAAAATTTAAACATAATGTGACTTTTGATTGTAATAAGATAGGATTTAACGGATGACAACAAGACACATAGGAGAAGAAGGGTTTCGGTGGTTTGTTGGAGTTGTGGAAGACCGCGAGGACCCTTTAAAACTTGGTAGATTGCGTGTACGCATATACAATGTACATTCTCAAAAACAAAGTCGGGTTGAAACATCAAGTTTACCTTTTGCTACTGTAATGAGCCCTGTAACAGGAGCTAATCATAATAAAGTTGGCCAAGCTCCTGTAGGAATACAAGTTGGTACTACCGTGATTGGTTTTTTCATGGACGGCGAGGATGGAAACAATCCCGTAATTATGGGAGCGCTTGCTGGTATACCAGGAATTAATGTAGATAACCACGATGTTCCTCCAGAAGCTCGCGAAATTAATTTAGTTAATAAAGAACAGTTAGGTCCGGAACCTGGTTCTGCATATCGTGCTAAATACCCTTATAACAAAGTGTTGCGTACTGAAAGCGGCCATGTTATAGAAGTTGATGATACTCCCAATTTCGAACGTATACACATTTACCACAAATCTGGAACTTATGTAGAAATAGATGAAAACGGACAATACGTATCTAAAGCAGTTGGCAACCGATATCAAATAACTGCTAAAGATGATGTAGTTTATGTCCAAGGTAACGTTAGTGTTAATATTAAAGGAAATGCTAACATTAATGTTGAGGGCAGCACAGTATTAAAAACACCTCAAGCCACTGTTGATGGAAGAGTTACAGTGACAGGAGATACAATTATAGAAGGTACTCTTCATGTTGCAAATATAACTGCTACTGGAGGAACAGCCTTGTTACAAGGATCATTTAATGTTTCTGGTGGGGTAGAATCACAAACTGTAAATACATTATCAATTACAGCAGCAGAATACAACGGATAATAAATGGCTGTCATAAAAAAAACACGTCGAAACACTCAAACAGCTCTTATAGAGAGGATATATTCCGACCTGACGACTCCCTTTTATATTAATTCTAATACTTTAGATGTAGTAACAGAAATAAATGAAGATGCTGTAAAAGCTTCTATTAAAAATATAATACTTACAGATCGAGGTGAACGTCTTTTTAATCCAATTATGGGTGGGAATATACGAGCGTTGTTATTTGAACAGATGTCGCCCCAGACAGAGAGCTTAGTTAGAGATTATGTGGAAGAAGCTATAAACAATTTCGAACCTCGGGCAAATTTAATCGATGTAATCGTTACTGTATTAGAAGAAGCAAATGCATATGCGGTTACCATTGTTTTTAGTGTAATAAATAAATCAGAACCAGTTACACTAGACCTATTACTTAACAGGACACGCTAATGGCAAATACAAGCGTCAGTTTAGTTGATCTCGACTTCGAGACTATTAAAACTAATTTAAAAAACTATCTCAAACGCTCCGACTCTCCATTCAAAGATGTAGATTTTGAAGGATCCAATGTTAGCCAACTGCTGGATGTATTGTCTTACAATACATATTTAAATTCTTACTATCTTAATATGGTAGGAAGTGAAATGTTTTTAGATACTGCAGCTCTAAGAGACAGTGTAGTATCCCATGCTAAAGAGTTAAACTACGTTCCTCGATCTTTTAGATCAGCTGAAGCTCAAATTTCATTTAATGTGACGCCTTCTATTCCAATGACTGCTTTAATTATTCCCAAAGGAACATCTTTTACAGCCAAAGTTGGTAGCAATAATTATTCTTTCACAACAAACGACTCTACGGTAGTTTCAATTAGCAATAATGTATTTTCAGCTAACCTAACAATATACGAAGGTTCGTATGTTACCGATTCGTTCATATATAATTCTTCCAATACATCACAAAGATTTGTATTGTCCAATTCAACTGTTGATACTAGAAGCATTACTACAATTATTATAGAAGATAATGGCGCTTCCACTTTAATCTATACGAGAGCTTCATCGTTCCTCGGTTTAACAGATACATCTCAATCCTATTTCCTGCAAGCTGCAGAAAATGCTCAATATGAAATTGTATTTGGCGATGATGTAGTTGGCCGCCGACCAAAAAATGGAGCCGTTGTCTCTATAGAGTATAGAGTATCTAATGGCGAATTACCTAATGGGGCTCGAACATTTGACGTAGATGGTTCAATTTCTGGCCAGGCCAATATTAGTAGCATTACAACAATAACTCCAGCAGCTGGCGGCGCCGTAAACGAAACAATCGAGTCTATTAAATTCAATGCTCCTAGACATTATCAAAATCAAGAACGGGCAATAACTGCATCAGATTTTGAAACTCTTTTATTAGCAAACTTTCCAGAAATTCAAGCTGTAGCTGCATATGGAGGAGAAGATGCCGATCCACCCCAGTATGGAAAAGTGTTTATTGCTGTGGATGACTTCAATATTGATGGAGCTTCTGAAAGCTCCAAAGCAAAATATAATAAGTTTATTAAAGCAAGATCTCCCCTTGCTATCGATCCTGTGTTTATTGATCCTGATTTTATATACGTAGAAGTTCAATGTCTTGTTAGATACAACACTAATTTAACAACACTTCAAACCTCCGACATTTCTACTCTGATCCAAACAACAGTTAGTACTTATAACACAAATAAGCTTAATGGATTTAAAAAGACTTTGAGATATAGTAAATTGTTAGAGGATTTAAATAATTCTCAAGATAGTATTGTGAGTGTGGATTTATATACTGTTCCATATAAAAAATTGTTTGTTGTTCCTGAAGTAGAATATAGTCGTATTATTGACTTTGGTTTTCCGTTGTCGTCTACCTATACAATATCCTATGATGATATTGTAGAAGCAAACATTAAAGCAGTTTATAGTATGAACTTTACATATGCAGGTCGTTTATGTAACATACAAGATGATCGAGCTGGCAAGATAGGAATTTATACAGCCGATGGGGAAGACAAAAATACATTATTAATTAATATAGGTAGCGTAGATTATACTGCCGGTAGAGTGGTGATTGAGTCTCTTACGGTATCAAGCTATACCCACACGGGAGGTCATTTTAATTTATTTGTTAACCCTCTGGAAAAAGATATATCTACAACCAAAAATTATATTTTAACAATACCTGATGATGATATTTTAGTTAATGTTGTAGCTATCCAAGAATGATAAGTCTCGAATCCCAAATTACTCCTTTCATAGAGTCCCAATTTCCTTCTTTTTACCGTGAAGAGGGGCCGGATTTTATTTTGTTTGTAGAAACATATTATGAATGGATGCAATCTTCTGGACAATTAATTAATTATAGTCGAAAGCTGCCTGATTTTCGTGACATAGACAAAACGATTGACAGCTTCCTTACCCACTTCAATCAAAAGTATCTTCTAGATATTCCATATTCTACTACAGCCAACAAACGGCTTTTAGTTAAACATATACAAGATCTATATCGCACTAAAGGAACAGAGCGGGGTGTACAGTTATTGTTCCGTCTTCTTTATGATATAGATGCTGCTCTATATTATCCTGGAGAAAATGTTTTTAAGCTTTCCAATAGTAAATGGAAAACACCACAGTATATTGAAGTATCAACCAATAGCACAAATGTAAGATTTATAAACACAGTTATTGAAGGAACAACTTCCGGAGCCATTGCATATGTAGAGCGTCTTGTAAAAAAACGCGTTAGTGGCAAATTCGTTGATATATTTTATCTAAGTGCTATTACTGGTAATTTTATATATGGAGAGCGAGTGGTAAAAAGTAGCGATCCTATTATAGAAGGTGCACCTCAAATCTTAGGATCTCTATCTGCTTTAACTATTACAAACGGTGGACAAAATTATACAAGAGGGGATATTCTTAATATTATAAGTGGTAGTGGAGAGCAAGGTAAAGTTCTTGTAACGGATGTTAATACGGAAACGGGTCGAGTAACTTTTGAGATCGTAGATGGAGGATTTGGGTATACGGCTAATGCCCAAGTTATTATATCCCAACGTAATTTGGGAATATCCAATGTGGTAAATGCTAACACATCCATTACTTCTTTTGAACGCTTCGAGACTGTTCAACAGCCACTAGCCACATTGGTATATACTTCAACATCTAATTCCGCTCAATGGGTGGGCGGGGCTATCGTAGAAAATTATCATGTTGGTAATGGAGCTGTTTCTGCTAATGCTTTAATTCTATCTAACGCAATTACAAACACAAGTGCAGGAACATTAACATTACTTCCTTTGACAGGAAGCATGAACGTAGACTCAACTTTTAGTCTTCAGGGAAATAGTGTGACTGCAGTTATTACATCATATGTAAACTCTACAGCTACCGGTAATGTAATGTATACGTCTAACACGTCCCTTGGTGTGTTTGGTGTAATTAATAGCTTTGTAACTTATCCAGGTAGTTATATCTATGGAATGTCTTCTAACACGTATGCAAACGTCGCAACAATAAGTTCTGGTACTGGAGCTACGTTTAGTGTCGGTAGACTTACTAACGAAGAGACTGTTAGTGTTTCATCAGATCTTTTGCGCGCCAACAATACTGGCAATGTATCGTTCATGAGTATATTGCTTGATGGAAGCAACTCTAATGTATCCTCTAACGGATATGGTTTTGTTAAGTATCCAGCTGGTACAATTACTAATACTACCATACAAAATTTATTAAGAGTTAGCAATAAAACCATTGGAGAGATATCGGTTATAACCGGAATTAACCCAGGTGAGAATTATAATGCCGATCCATATGTTTTAGTTTTTGAACCAGAAATATCCTCTCTCGGGAAACGAGATGTATTTTTAAAAATTAATAATTTAACCGGTTTGTTTATTACGGACGAACTTATAGAAATGTCTAGTAACTCATCCGGACAACAACTGACGGTGTCTTCTTTCTCCGGAACCCATGCTAATGGTGGTGTATCTTCTGCTCCAGAAAGTGGAGAGTATGTATGGCAAAGTAATGGTTCATCAAATACTGCTACCGGTTTTGTATATCAGTTTAATGTAGTTGGAGGAGCCGGTACTATAAAATTGAACAATACTACAGGTACATTTGTTAATACGTATGGCATTAATACTTTAACGACGAATGCAACTGCTACAGTATCTCTAGCCAACGTAGTTACCCTTGTGACCACTACCACTGGTTCTGTGGCCACAAGCAATACATCTCAAATACAGGTGAAACGTTTAAATTTATATAATGAGTTTTATAGTGGATATAGTTTATTAGGAAAATCTTCCGGGGCAACTGCTACTATAATTGGGGTGGGAGAAGCCAGTACAGTAGCGCTTGGGGAAAACGCAAACATTACAGCAAACGTGCAAGTTGCTAATACTGTTGTGGCCACAGTAGATATACTTGATTCAGGTTTTGGGTATGTAGATGATGAGGTTGTTACAATGGTTGGAAATAATAGTAATTTTGTTGTCACAGCTCGTACTTCTCTAATTAATCAAGGTGTATCTGAAGGGTATTTTGATAGTGAGGAAGGATTTTTAGATAGCGCTGATAAAATACACGATGGAGATTATTATCAAGATTATAGTTATGAAGTGCAATCTCGTATTCCATTAGTGAAGTATGGAGAAATATTAAAAACAGTAATGCATACAGCCGGTACAAAATTCTTTAGCAAGGTAATTGTAGATTCCGCTCCGGATTTTGGAGATAGTAATATAATTGAAACTTCAGCTCGCGTTTATGATCTTCAAGTTGCAAATGCAAATGGTAGTTATATAGTTGGGGAAAAAGTATCCACAACTACATCCAATGGCACTTTTGTGAGTCAAGAAGGAATAATTGTTATTGCAAATAATCAACCATATATTGAAAGTAACACCCAAATATCAGCTCCCAGTTTTGCTAGCAATACTAGTAGCGCTACGGTGCGTGCTATAACATCTAATTCTACTCATTCCATTTTATATACGACTGGTATTGAAGGTACCATTGATACTACCGACAACATTCAAGCAATTATTGGCAGAAATTTAATAATTAATAATATACAGCAAGGAAACACCGTTACAGGATCATTTGCAGTTAACGAAACAGTATATCAATCTAATACTATGGGCGGCGTTTCTACAGCTAACGGCACAGTTTTTACAGCTAACAATACTGATGTGCAAATAAGAGTAGTATATGGATCTTGGCAACCAAATACAATTGTTTATGGGGTGACATCTAATGCCTATGCAAATACAGCGTCAATAACTAATGCAAGTAATACATACGTTGCTTTATCCTCTATAAATACATTACGCATATCAAATGTTTCTGGCCTACCGGTAACATCGGCTATATTGACAGGAGCTAATTCAGGAGCATTTGCTAATATTAAATATATTAGTATTACACTAGACACATAACATGGCAAAACAGCTAATAACCGACTATTTCAGACTCAATAACGCAAAACAACTTAGAGAGTCCATAACCGAAAGTGCTAACAACGCTTATTACGTATTTGTTGGAAAGCATACTCCCTATGCTAATGGGGATTCAATTATACCTTCTCCTATAAAAAGCATACAAGAAGTGGATGTGGATTCTTATAGAAATATGATATTTGGAAAGCGAGTATCTGCAAGTGATGTTACAATAATGGTCCCCCGATATAATTGGACTACCAATACTGTGTATACGAGTTATACCAGTACAGCAGATCTTTCTAATACTGCTTTTTATGTGTTAACAAGTGCTGCATCACAATATCATATTTTCAAAGTATTAGATAATAATGAGGGAGCAGCCTCCACCCAAGAACCCCAGTTTGCAGATACATCCGCAGATGATCAATATTACAGTACAAGCGATGGGTATGTTTGGAAGTATATGTATAGTATTTCCAAATCAGAATTTGAAAAATTTGCCACTGCTGATTATATTCCTGTTTTGCCTAACGCTAACGTGGCCGCTAACGCTATTAGTGGAGCCATCGATGTTATAACTATTAATAGCGGAGGATCGAATTATAACTCATCTTTTGCCAACACATTCAATGCCACTAATTTGAGGATTGGTGGCGACACAACAAAATATGGTCTAGCATCTGATGCTAGCTCCAATACAAATTTTTATAATGATAGCTTCTTATACCTATCCTCCGGTACAGGAGTAGGTCAAATACGTAAGATTGTAAGTTATAATGTTATAGGAACGGACAAAGTTGCGACAATCGATAGTGCCTTTGGTATTGCACCGGACGCAACAACTAGCTATGAGATTACTCCTTCTATAACCATCGTCGGAGATGGTAATGGAGCAAAAGCTCGAGCTCTTGTGAACACAGCAGCTAGTAATTCTATCTATAGAGTAGAAATTATTGAGCGCGGAAGCAATTATTCTTTTGGTACTGCTACAGTTGTTGGAAATACGGGGGGTGTATCTAATGCAGCATCTCTTTCTGTAATTGTAGGACCAAGAGGTGGCCATGGAGCTGATGCTGAATATGAATTGGGCGGACGATACTTAGGATTTAGTGTTTCTTTAGCAAATAGTGAATCTAATACTATTCCAACAATTAACGATTTTCGTACAATAGGGTTGTTAAAAGATCCTCTTTTTGCTAATGTAGAGTTTACTCTTAGTTCTGTTGTGGGAATATACCAAGACGAAGAAGTCGTCACTCAAGCAAACACCAACGCGACGGGTGTGGTTACTTTTACTAGTGGATCTACGCTAAGATTATCAAATGTTTCCGGAACATTTGCAACAGGAAGAATTGTAACAGGGGCTTCATCTAATGCTACTGCTAACGTTGCCAGCTTTGAAATAAATGATATTACCAAAAACTTTAATACTTTTGATCAGCGTACAAGATTTGCATATAACACAATAACCGGTACATTTAGTGCCGACGAAGCTGTGTATCAATCAGATGTTGCAACTGGAAACGCTACTTTTCATTCTTCGGATGCTAACTACATCTTTCTAACGGACGAGAGAGGCGTACTAAATGCCGGCAACACAGTAGTAGGCGTTATAAGCTCAGCTATAGCTAATGTGACCTCTAAATTACCCCCAGATCTAATTGTAGGTTCTGGAGAAGTTCTATATATAGAAAATACAGATGCAATTGCACGATCCAACAACCAAACAGAGATCATTAAGATCATCATGAAGTTCTAAGAGGACCTATGCCACTCGAGACCCAACTTTCCGGTAGTCCGTATTTTGACGACTATACCGAAACAAAAGACTTTTATAGTATTTTATTTAAGCCAAGCGTAGCTGTACAAGCTAGGGAGCTTAATCAACTCCAAACAATCCTCCAGAAGCAGATAGAGCGGTTTGGGGATCATGTTTTTAAAAGTGGTACTATTATTAGTGGAGTAAATTTTAGATACTTACCCAATTACCAATATATTAAAATTCTTGACTTACAGGTTGATGGTCAGCCAGCTATACCTGTAGAATATGAACAATTGTTTGTCAGAAATACAGCTAATTTAGTTGCTAGAGTTGTCGAGTCGGTAGATGGATTTCAACAAAAAAATCCTGATTTGCACACTTTATATTTACAGTATGTTAACAGCTCTAATACTGGAAATACATCTACGTTTGCTAATGGTCAAACATTAACAGTCTATAGTGCTAATTATCCTACGTATAATATACTAGTAAATAATGGTGGTTTAAATTTTTCAAATTCAGATGGTCTTGTGTTCGTTAGCGCTCTAAGCGTCAATACATCTTCTGGTTCTTTTTCTAATGGGGAGACAATCACTCAAGCTACTACAGGAGCTCAAGCTACCATCATAGGCGTTAATAATAGCATTATAGTCGACACGCTTGTATTACAAATTAAACCTCTCAATGCAGACTTATCCAACACCTCTGCTAATAGTGCTGAGTGGACATTTACGCCTGGTTACAACATTACCGGAGGATCTTCGGGAGCAGTAGCTAATGTTGTAAGTTTAGTTGGTAGTGGCGCCTCTGGTATTATTACTACAGACTCATTGGGAGTTGTTACTGACACCACTATACAGACGGGAGGCAATAACTACATTATTGCCCCACACGTCACTATTAAGCCAATAAACAACACAGCCTCAATAAGCACTTTAAGTTTAACTGGATTAAATTACAAAGCTCAAATTACAATTGCCAATAATAGTTTTACTGCTCCTGTTGGTAATGGATACGCGTTTGCTACTACAGAAGGAATTATATACCAGAAAGGATATTTCCTTCGCGTCGATCCACAAGTTATTGTAGTTGACAAATACACTAGCTCTCCTAACAACGTCGTTGTAGGATTTAAAACTACAGAAATTACAGCTAACGTATATACAGATGATAGTCTATATGACAATGCTTCCGGAACAACAAACTTTGCTGCCCCAGGCGCAGACCGTTTAAAATTAATACCAGAGCTAGTGACATTAAGTTCCGCCAATGCAGCCGCTAATGTGGAGTTCTTTACTCTAGTGGAGTTCAAAAACGGAGAACCATATAAAGAGAATCGTAATACTGTATATAACACTCTTGGCAAAGAATTTGCTCGCCGTACAAATGAAACCAGTGGGGATTTTGTTGTAGATGAATTTCTAACAATTACAAAAGATCAAGATACAGCCAATATAACTCATAATTCAGTTTTAGTAGATCCGGGTCTTGCTTATATCTCAGGCGAACGTATTCAAACACTAAAGAATACATATCTCGATATTAAGAAATCTACATCTACAGCAACAAAAAACAATCAATTTATAACTGCCAATTATGGTAATTATGTACGCGTTAAAAATTTAGGTGGTGTATTTGGATTTAAGACTGGAGCCACAGTAAGTTTACGTAGTGCTGTTACCAACCTTGTTCAAAACATAACGTTTCCGACAGGCACAAGCATAACCCCAAGCGGATCTGAGATAGGCACAGCTCGAATACGTTCGTTAGTTTATGAATCTGGCGAGCCAGGTACTCCAGATGCTGTGTATCGTTTATATTTATTTGATATTAAGACAAGTATAGGATCCGCCTTTAAAAATGTAAGAGCCTTTTATTATGATGGTACTAATGATGGCATTGCTGACGCAGTTCAAGAATATAATCCATCAACCGCAGCCAATGAAACCATATTAAGGGATACTGATAATAATAACCTACTTTTCACTACCGGATTAAAAGCTGTTAAAGTAGCAAACAGCGTTAGCTTTACATACAGAACAACAAACGAAGCAGCGTCCGTTGCTGCTAACGGTATGTTGACTTTATCGTTAATTTCTGCTGGAGAACAATTTCCCTATACAGCTGATAGCACTTTAACCTCTGAACAAAAAGAAGATATTATTTTAGTACCTTTGGCTAATGCCGCTGCCTCTGCTAATTTGACAGGTACTGTTAATGCTGCTACAACTTCTAATACTTTAGTAGGCACAACTACATCATTTACTGCTGATCTTCAAGTGGGGGATTATATACTACTTGCTCCAAACAACTCTGTATCTGACGTGAGACGTGTGACTGGTATAACAAACTCTACATCATTAGCAATTGATGCTAATGTCAGCTTTGCTAATACGTCCACCAATATTAAAAAGTTTTTTCCTGCGTTTTATCCTATTCCCCTCTCTACAAGATCGGGCCGAGTTGTTAACACAGGACCAGGCAGTACTACATTAAAAATACATACTGGAGTAACCTTAACAGGATCTGTCAGTGCAGCAGTTTCTTATAACGTAAAGCGTACAACTGCTACAGAATCTACTAAAGCTGTAAATAGAAATTCTTATATTAAATTGCACACAAGTAACAATGCCGGAGGATCAAATGGTCCATGGTGTTTAGGATTACCTGATGCAGTTAGATTAAAAAATGTTTATCTTGGAAATACAGCAGGCGATTTAGACGTCACTAAGCATTTTTATGTAGATCAAGGACATGATGGAAATTTTTATGGCCAAGCTTATTTGGTTCAAAAAGGAACATCTTCTTTAACTCTTTCTGGTAGCCAGTGGTTGTTAGTTAAGTTTGATAATTTTACTTCGTCAGCTCCAGGCTTTTTGACAGTATCATCTTATTCAATAAATGACACTTTAACTCTAACAGCTTCGAGTAATACTGTTAATACAATGGAAATACCAGAAGTTATAACTTCTGATAAAAAGTATTTTGATCTTCGCGATACATTTGATTTCCGCCCCTATGTTGCTAATACCGTTGTCATTGCAACATCTGTTGGAAGTGCGCCTGTAAATCCAGCCAACACAGAAGCCTTCGCTTCTAACGATAAATTATTCCCAGCTCCAGATTCAGAAGTATCTTTTGATGCAGAATATTACTTAGCCCGTACTGATAGAATAATTGCTAAGAAAACTGGTTCTTTTGAAGTTATGGAGGGAGCCCCAGTCGTCACTGACCCTGGCCCTCCTCGCAGGCCAGCAGATAGTGTAACACTTGCTATTGTAACGACCAATCCATATCCTTCTTTACCAATGGTATTAAGCAATACCAATGTTACGATTGCAAGTAAGAGCGCTGGTAATGAATCGGGAGAAATAAACACCCGCATTAATTTGTGTGGAGCTAAAGTTACTACCAGCCAATTTGAAGAAAATACTCAATCGCGATCATACAACATGGCTGATATTGGAGTTTTAGAAAAACGTATTAATCAAT
>Ga0181346_1001124_pt1 | contig 11791 bp, 9 predicted proteins | sample Su13VDMM15DN_FD_130100 | JGI IMG/M metagenome (GOLD analysis project Ga0181346, IMG submission 130100) | Freshwater viral communities from Lake Michigan, USA - Su13.VD.MM15.D.N | ecosystem: Environmental > Aquatic > Freshwater > Lake | place: USA: Michigan | collected 2013-07-15 | reverse complement strand
TTTGCGCAGGTCCTCAATCAGTCGCCTGCGGGCTGTTGTTCGGCCCCCGCGCGAGCCGTTTTCCTGCGCCTCTTTTCGCTTGCTCATTGCTATTTGCACCGACAGAAGCGCCTGCGCGCCGACCGATCCGCACAGCTCCAAAAGCACTACCCAGAAAAGGCTAAATGCGTCCCGAAACGCCACGCCATCCCAGCCGGGTACGTAGCGGTCAGGAAAGCGGAACACCGCCGGCAAGCCAGGATCGCCCACACTTTCCGCCGTGGCAGTCGTGCGCGCGTTCAGGCGCTCGCCCTCAATTGCGGCGATCTGCTCATCCAGCGCGGAAAGCTTCTTCCGTGCATCGTCCTCATACGCCGCAATCTGCGCCTCAAACTCGCGCAGGTTGTCATTGCCGCCGATGCCATCGCTCAACACCAAGCGCATACTCTCACGGGCGCCAGCCACCAGCCGATCACGGTCTGCGCGAATGGCGGTCTTCTCTGTGTCGATGCGCGCCAGCCGCGTGTCTGCGCTTTCGACGGTGACCGTCTCCGTCTGCTGAACGCTCTGGGTCTTCCTGTAGTGAAAGTCAGAACCTTCACTGACAAAGCCTAACGCCGCGACGCAGCACGCCACCAGCGCCATCGACCAGATCACGCGCAGCGTCCCCGTTGCGGCGCCGGGAAGCTTTTGCGCTTTCATCCAGACAAGGCACAAGCCGCCTGCGATCACGAACAGGCGGAACACGATGCCCGCGCTCTGGAACGTCAACTCCATGCCTGGCGGTGCGAGGCTGCGATAGAAAGAGGCATCCCAAATAAAGAGCGTGATGCACGCAAGCGATACGGCGATCCAGAGCGCGGTGATTGCAAGCGCGCTGACGGTGAAGGCAGGCGCATGGTCCCGAAGCCAGCGGCCGGCGGTGATGAGGTCTGAGCGAAGCGTCATAGTCCAACCATCCAGCCAATCAGGTCGGGCGACTTGACGGCCAAGGCCCCCAGCGCCACGCCGCCGGCCAGAAGCATTTGCGGCGGGAAGCGGGACAGCGCCCCATTGCGCGCAGCAGCAGGCACCCCGGACTGCTGGGCGACAAGATCCGACAATGCCTTCAAGGCACGCTCCACGTCACCAATGCTGGCCTGCACCGTGCGGTAGCGGTCCATCGCGCTCATGTGTTCGTTTGAGATCATGCTGGCCAAGTGGGTCACATCGCCCCTGTCAGCTTTGTCGCGCAGGTCGGCGCGGAGCTGGTCAAGCTCACGGACGGAGGCTTTTCCAGCCATCTCCAGGCGCGTAATGTCATCCACAAACAGCCCCAGATTAGACCCTGTCAGCCGTTTACCTGATTGCGGGAATGCGGTCCATGCGCAGCGCCAACGAATGCGCCAACAGCGCCAACAGCGCCAACAGCGCCAACAGCGCCAAAATATGCGCCAATGCGCCAACTATCACGAAGAAGTGATTTGCAGGCCCCATGTAACGCGGGGGCTGTAACCTTCCGGCAAGGTCTCGAAAGTATAGATTGAGTACACCGAAGCATTCGCTTTGGTTGATATTTGACATCGCAAACTACTGAGAAGGACCCTCAGAATGTACGACACGCAATTTCGTGCGCTCGCCGCCTCCAATGTCTTGATGTGGCTTGCAATTGGTTTCGGAGCCTTGCCCTGGTGGCTTGGCGCTACTGAAACCCTCGACTGGATCGTCGCCGCTGGAATGTCAGCCGCGCTGGTTTCAGTCAGCCTGATCCTCTCCGGCTGCGTCACCCGGTTCAGTGAAGCAACGGAGCATAAGCATTACCTCACCGCCGGCCTGACCATCGGCCTCGGACTGGTGCTGGTGATGATCGAAGCGGCCATGACCCATCAAGGTCTGGCATGGATCGACGCCCGCAAGGATCTGGCCCCTGATTGGGCCTTGTGGGTTGCCAGCTTCGGGCTCTCGGCCTTCAACGTGTTCAGCTTGTACACTTTTGCAAGAGACATGAAACGGAAGCCGGTCACGAACCCCGCCCGCCTGCTTGCAGAGCTGCGGTGGAAAGACAAGAAAGCAGCCTAGACAGAAGCCCCCGCCCTAACCGGCGGGGGTTTTTTCGTGCCTAGCTTATGCACCGCCCCGCCGTAGATAACAAATGGCGGCGTCGTGCATCCATTGGAAGGTGCAGCTCTGGCTGGCCACATGCCGGATATGACGCGCACAATGATCATTAGAATTCAGTATAACTGAGCAATAAAGTTGGCGGCGGCGTTTGCCAGCACCTCGCCGCTTGTCGTTGTAACAATGATAAATGAGTTTGTGTTTTTAGTGATCCGCTCAACGCGTTCCGACGCTGCCTCAATCGTGGTTGCAACAACTGCGTAATTCGTCGTCCCCAGATTGTGCGTCACGGTTACCAGACCCGTCCCGGAGTTTGCGCACGTCCAGTCCTTTGGCAAAGATATTGATGCGCCCGTGTCGTCAAACGCTCCGCAGAATGGTCCTCGCGTGTCGCTTGCAGCCGGTGCAGCCGTGGTGCTCTGGTAGTAATTTCCGGCATCGACAACGCCAGTGGCGGGGCCATCCAGATAGCGGCGGGCTGAGTTCTCGACGTAGGTATTGAAGGTGGTAAATCCACACCCTCCAACCCATGCACGCGAATTCCCTCCGCTACGGTCAAAGCGAATATTGTTCGTAACAAAATACGACGAAGATATGCGTGCGAATGAACAGCCCAAAATTGAATGCATGACGTCGCCGGTCGTCTGAACGATCCAGAAATCCGCCGTGTCAGCGTTTCCCTCGCAGTATACGCCAGACGCGACCAACCCTGTCGCACCTTCAACCCCGCAATCAACAAGCTTGACGCCATAGCCTCCGACTGTCGGAACGCCTTCGGTCTGGCCATTGCCCTCAAGCGAGCCGCCTCGAATGTTGATAGACGCGCCACCCGTGATCAGACCGCCGTAAGTATAGTTGGCCCCGATGATGCAATCTCTGAATGCAATGGCGTTGGGCCGCGAGGCATCTGAATATGCAAAACGGAAGCCCATGAAATTGAAACGAATACGGCACGAGTCAAACACGGTTGACAGGACATCCGTCCCGTCAATCCCGCGCTCAAAGGCCGATATGGTCATGTCCTCAAAATGCGCCCACGCGCAATTATCGAGCCACAGGCCGACGCCGCCAACCTGTCCGCTTCCGTTGAGGCGGAACCCGCTAAACTTGATGTATGATCCAAGGCCGCCGCCGGTGCCGCCTTGGTACTCAATACAGCGGCCAGCATGGTTGGATTGTATGGCGGTATTGCCATCGCCTTCGCCGCGAATTGATACGCGCGTCAGCTCCTCAGTGGTCACGCTGCTTTCGTCGATAATCAGTTTGCTCGTCGTAAGGTAGTTGCCGTTGTTGAGCAGACCTTCCGCGCCGTTGGCCACAAGGTAAGCCAGCCAGGCATTGAGCGCGGCTGTGTCATCCGTGACGCCGTCACCCTTTGCGCCGTACCATTGGGCCTCAATTTCTCCAGTGGCGAGGCGGAACAGGCGTCCATTGACGGCCGTAAGCACCATGCCGTTATCAACGGTTGTTGTAGATCCCGCCACATAGCGGAACATTCCCGCGCCGCCATCCCCTGCGGCCGCAGCTCCAGCGACGATATAAACCGCGTTGTTGACCAACCCGCTGGCCGTCGTCAGCGCGCTGAGTGCGGCATATGTCTGGCTGTAAAGCACGTTGGCAAAGTCTATGAAGGCATTCAAATTACTGTAAACCAGCGCCCCATTCTTGTCCCTGACCACAATGGAATAGGTTGCCTGGTTGATGATGATCGTGCCGGGGCTTCCATTCTGCGACGGATACCCCGCAATCGTGCGGATCGGCTGAGCTGCTGGCGTGGTCAGAGCAGTGTCCCAATAAACTGAAATGGGCGACACTTCCGGATTGATGCCGGCCGTGCCGATATAGACATATCCCGCATCCAGCGGCTGGCCTGACCGATCAAAAAACACGGTGAAGGGGGAGGTTACTTCTGCGCTCATTCCGGGCGTCCCATGCCTGCTTGATATGGCTGCGTCTTGGCCGCCGCACCCATGCCAATAGTGGATGAAATCGTACTGCGCAGCCACTGGTCAGGATCGGTAATGCCAGCCTCACGCGCCCATTTTCTGAAAGCGTTGCTGTTCTTCGCGGCGTTGTAGATTTTCTGGTTGACTTGCTGCTTTGTCGAAACGTTGATCACGAGCTGCTGCCATTCCGGCGAGGCGAAGAGGTCGCCGGCAGCGTTCAGCGTGCTCTTGCGGGCTTGGCTAAGGGAGTTTGCCAGCATGGCGCTCGCCGCCCCCGCAGCGGGACCGGCCGCAACACCGCCGCCCGCCGTTGCAACACCCATGACCGTTTGACGGCCAAGGGTTGACCTCATTACGCCCTCAACCAGCCCTTCCGCCATCAGGCCTTGCACAAGCGCCTGGTTTGCCTGCCCCGTCGTCTTGACGTTCGCCCGCGCCTCGGTGATGCGCTTTGACACCACGTACAAATCGCGCAGGAACTTGTCGCCGTCAGAGCCAAGCGTCGTCGCAACCGTCTTGTAAACCTGCGAGTTGTCCCGAAGGCCTTGGTAAAGCTTGACGTACTTTGCAAACCCAAAGCCGTTGGTTTTATCTTCACGCGCAGCGGCTGCGATGGCGCTTGCAACCGCTTTCTTGCGCAGGTCTGCCGGGATGGACTTCACCAGACGATTGAAGCCGGTTATGTCGCCCTTGGCCCCGCCCTGAAGGGTTGAGACCAGCTTGCGCGCAATTGAGCCGTCGCGCTCATCGCCAAACAGGCTGACAATACGGTCTTCGAGCGCCTTGCGCTTGGCCACAAGCTGGTTAGCCAGACGCAGATCGGCGCGCAACGTATCGCCGCCGACCTTCTGGGCGTGAGCCAATTGGTCTTCGCTCAACGCGCCGTACAGGCGTTTCAGGATGCTGCTGTCAACGTCCTTGTAAGGGCCTGCGGACCTTTGCAACGCCTGCCCCACGTCTGCCTTCATGCGCATCAGGGCCGTGTACGTAACCGGCAGCTTGCGCCCCGGCGAGGACATCTCAAGCAGTTCTTTTTCCAGCGGCGTCAGCTTTGAGACATCGTTACCGAGGTCTTTGACAACGCTGTTCAGGAGGCGGCGGGAGTTGGTGAGGTCAACGGAGGCGGATGGCTTGGGGGCGGCGCCAGCTGCTGCGCCTGCAGGCTGATTGATTTTCGCATTCTTTGGATCAAAGACCACAACCATGCCGCCTGTATCCACACCCGCCACCCCTTTCGGCGGCTCAGGCGGCGCCATCAAAAGGAAATCATCGTAAGTCGGATTTTGAACGCCGCGTCTTGCGAAGAACTCACGACTTTGCGGCGTGATTTCTTCAGCCGGGACAGCATCCATTGCCGACGCAATCTTGCCGTTCACTGTAACCTCAAGAACCTTTGGCGTTCCGGTTCCAGCCCTTGATGCGTTTGCGTATCCCTCGGCCTTGTTGCGGTCGCGCGTCAGATAAACGCCAGACCCGCCCGCGCCGCCTTGAGACGAAGAAAACTCGGCAAAATCGTTTCGCGTTCCATGATAAAGCGTGGTCGTTCCGGATTTTGGCGCCGCCCCCTCCGTAGCCTGCGCGGTAGGCTTAAGCCTTGCGTTAATCCTGCCGTAGATTTCGTCTGCCTGCTTCTGCAACTCGGCCTGCGTCTTATTCATCGACGCCAGAACACTGTCGCTGATCTCTGACAGATCCGGCGAGCCATCAATCAGCGCCATCGCCTCGTCTGCCTTTTCAGCAGCGCGCGTCACAGCATCAGACCACGCCGCACTTGCAACCGTCCCCGGCATGGAACGCGTGAGGCCAATTGCTTCCTTCAGTTGCGTGTGATCCATCAAGACGTCTGGCGGGACATCAATGCCCAGCCGCTCGGCCGCCGCTGCCGCGTCCTTGTTGATCGGTGCAGCGCGGGCGAGACGCTCAACCGCCTGCTGGCTTCCCATGCCGCCCGTGGCCGCTGTCCTGGCGTCCCTTGCAACGTCCTCGTAAGTCATCGGCAGCGGAGCGCGCTGTTGCTGCTGCATAGGCAGGCGGACGGTCATGTTGGTGGTGTTGTCAAAGCCCTGCTCGAGCATGGGCATGTCCGCTCTTGGCGGCGCTGGCATTCCAATCCTGCTGCCGAAGTTGCCCAACGTGCTTGCGGCAGCACCCACGCCAAGACCGCCAGCCAGACCCGCAACAGTCTGCCCGATTGGACCGGCCCCACTTTGCCGCGCCAATTCTGCCGCACCGCCCGCTGCTGCACCACTTGCCACCTGCGCAACGGGAGCTTCCGCCATTGTGCGCCCGACGCCTTGCCAGAAACCGCCGGGAGCCGCGCCAGCCGCAAGGCTTCGTGCGGCACCAACGCCACTGAGCGCGCCGACAGCGCCGGACGTAGCTTTCTCCGCAAGCTGCCCGGCTTCGCTTTTAGGCTTGGCCATTCCAGCCGCGTCCATCAACTGGTTCAGCGCCTCGGTAGGCTTGGTGAACTTTGTCCCGAAAAGCGAGTTCACGCTATCGACCAACGGGTCGCCAAGGAATTGCGCTGCCCCGACTGCGGCAACGCCAGCCGCAGCGCCAGGAGCTGCACCGACGCCACCGAACAGCGCGCCCGCGCCAGCGCCAAGGGTCGCGCCAGCCGCATAGGGCGCCATGCCCCGGCTTGCCCCGGCTGCAATGTCCTGCACCGTCTCGGCTTCTGTCATGGGCTTTTGAGCCGGAGCCTGTGACGCTGGCGTGGATTGCTGCGCTGCATATTGTTCGTCGATTTGGCGCGAGGCAATTTGTGTCGCCTCTTCCGGCGAGTTCGCCTCCACAACGATGACCGATCCGTCAGTCAGCGTGATCTGGTATTTAGCCATGAAACGCCCCTACGGTATCGCTGTGACATTAGCTATTCCCGGCTTAGTTTGGGTGCCAGGACCAGCGCCCATACGCGAGCGGTTAATCTGATGTTGTTCCCAATCTCCCAACGTATTGCCCGGAATGCTAAGAAAGCGCACTTGCTCGCTGAAGTAATTGCTAAGCTTTTCCTGCGCGGCTTTCTTGTTCAGAACCCATGTCTTCAAAGCGGGCGGCGACAGGTCTGTTGGCAACGCGACGTCGAGCGCAAGGTTTAGTTCGCCTTCGCTCAGTGCGCCAAACGTAACAGCGCCGACCACATCAAGGCCGAGGCGCGAACGCATGTTGCGAAGCTCGATTGTCGATGCATCCCATGTCGGGAGCCTGCTTTCGATGACGCCACTTGAAACGCCGGGTTGATCAAGAAGCGCAGCGACCTTGTCGAGATTGGTGATGTTGCTGCGGATATTTCCAAGCGTGATAAACGCCTCTTTGGCTTGTCCTTGAGCCAGTGTCGCGCCTGACCTTGCGCCCGCGCGCTCCCCCTGCAGCGCCGTCCCAACTCTGTTCGCCTGTACGATGGCCTGTTGGGCTGCTTCACCTTCTACCAGTTGCCCTTGCGGATTAAGAACTTTGCGCGTTCCGTCTTTCATGGTCATGACGGTTGTACCGTCGTCCATGATCTTGGAACTCTGGACCTCCACGCCAGTCGTGGCTTCCATTTGTGCGCGTCTGGTATCTAGAAGCGCCGAAGCTTTCTGCGCATTGATCTGTGCACGGATCAGTTGCTCGTCCAGCGGAAGCTGAATGCTCTTGCTCAAGGTGTCGATCTGTTCGCCGGTGGCTTTGGGATTAAGATCAATGGCGCGAGCGAGAAGCATATCAGCAACCACTTCACGCATCTTGGGGTCTTTGCTCTGGGCAATCAGGCCGTCAAGATATCTCACCTGTTCTTCTTGCCCGCTTCCGGCATAAGCATCGCGCTGCGTTTGGAGCTGCGCCGTCATCACGTCCCAGTTGCCCATCATGCCTGCGACGGCCGGCCCCATGACGTTCTTGTGGGCAGAGGCTTTCTGCGCGTCGTCTAGCTGCGTGAACGTGCCTTGCGCAAGTTCGGCCATCTGCGCATTGATAGGCGCCAGCTTTTCAATGATGCCGCTGGACAGGATCAGGCTTGGATCTTTGTTCTCCCGCGCCTGCTTCACGATGGTTGCATACTCTCCGTAAACGCTTTTCATCGCCTCAGCGTCGGCCATTGCCTGCCGGGCTTGCTGCGCTCTGAGCTGCGCCTCGGCCATCTGCGCCTGAAACAACTGGCCCTGCTGCTCGTCCTGCCTCGCCTGACGCTCTGCGGTGCGCTCTTGCTGCAGCATCTGCGCCCCGGCGCCATAGCCTTTCAGCGCCGCCTCAAACGGATTGATCACGTCCATCTGATAGTTAACGGCCATCAGAAGGACCCTCCGGGATTAGTCATATACGGATCAGTGAACTGGCCCGGATAAGCGCCACGCGACACGTCATATGCAGGCGACGCAGGCGCCCCGCCCCCAAACAACCCACGCCCCGCTGCAAAGCCAACAGACCCGGCGATGTTGCCGAACATATTCGCATTAGCCTGTCCGCGCGCCAGAGCGGCGCCAGCAAGAGCATCACCGCGCTGCGTGAAGAGGTTGCTCATGTTGTTGGCGAATGTTTGCGCGCCCGCCGCTTGATTGCCAGCCGAGGCTTGCCCCAACGATGTCAGGCCGCCGAGGCGCTGGTATTGCTGGTTGATCAGGCTTGACAAAACTTCGGGCCGGAACCTTGACAGCGCGGACTGCACGTTTCCGCCACGCAGCCCGCCCGTAGCCGCAGCGTTCTGCAGGATTGCTTCCTCGCCCTGCCGGGTCATGGCTGCGAACTCTGGCCCCATCTCGATAGCTTGGATGGCCTTTTGCTGCGCCTCTGGTCCGTTGTTTCCTACCAGGTCAAGCTGACGCGCCAGAGCGCCGCCGCCTGCCTCCACGTAAGGCCGGAAGAGCGCCTGAATGCTGTCGAACTGCCGGCGCTGCTCGGCCATGCTCTCGCTGGTCGCTTGCGTCTGCGCGTTTGCAGCCGTCTTGGCGGCGGACTTCTGGGCGCTGGACGAAAGAATGCCGCCGACGACGGCGCTTCCGATGATTGCTCCCGCAATAAATGCCATCAGGAAAACTCCCGGAATGCTTGCGACGGCTCAACAAAATACGCTTCGATTTCGTCAGGATTGGTCAAATCAGTCGCCAGAATGTTGAGCCAGACCACGTCTGTCAGCGCGTAAATCACCTTGCGCTTTGGCTCGCCAACGAAGATGAACGGGGCTAGGATTTCCGTCATGCGGCCGTCCTCAAACACCGCGCAGGCACCCGACATAATCATGCTCATGTTGGGGTATTTGTGCTTGTGGCCTATGATCAGCGTGTTGCCTGGCACCACCCGCTCCCGGATGCAGATCCCCGGCCCAAAATGATACTGAATAGGACATTCCACCTGCGGCAGCGTCAGCATGTACGCCTCGACCTGTTCCAGGTCGATTTCGTGCGGCGCCAGTTGCGCTGGCTGCGGCGCTTCAGCAATAACGGTTTCCGTCTCCCCGTCCATTAACTGATCTCCCGCCCGGATACGCGCATGGTTAGCGAAGTTGCCGCCCCTGCGATAGTGGAGATAAAACTTCCATCCTCCAGAACCTGCCCCACCAGCTCCGGGCAAAGGTAGCACTCGTCAGGAACGATGGTCTGCGCGTCGATGATCAGGTTTGACGCCCCGGCAGACCCGCCCGACGTCACGAGGTTGACCGACAGGGTCACGTTGGACGCTGACGTGTTCGTTACCGTCGCTTTGTCGATGATCGCCCGAACGCTGGTCGCTGTGTATTGCGACGTCTGGACGTTCTCCAGTTGCTTTGGGGGAACGAGGACTTTTGCTGTTACCGCCATGCGTCAGCCTCCCACATAATCAGAAACGGACACAATGACTGCGGGCGTCAATGGCACGGGCGCCGCAGCAAGCGCACGCTCGATTTGAACCCCCGTGTTATCCGTTGACCACTTGTATTCAATGTAATCGTTGGCCTTGAGGTCAAGCACGTAGTTACCCGTTGCCACGTTGGCGACAAGGCTATCAGCAATTCCCAGCCGCCTTGCCGTGTTTGCAATGTTGGTGCCGTTCTTTGCCAGCCACAGGTAAAAAAGCGACAGCACGCCAGACGAGCTATCTACCTGAATGGAATGCTGGAAATTATACAGCCCCGCCTGCGTGACCGTGATCCGCGACCCTGAAGTAAGGAACACCCCAAAACTCAGGTCTGTCGTGTTCATTGTTACAGAGTAAGCCGTGTTGATCACGGCCGCCGTCTGCACGGTCGTGTCATAGAACTGGCCGTACACCCTGCGCTTGGCCGGCAGGGGCGTTTGCGGGATCGCCAGCGTGTTCGCCTCGATAGCGGCTGTAAGCGTTGCAATGTCAGATGGCGAAAGCTGGCCGGTCACCTGGAACAGCCGCTCAATCGCCCGGATTGCCTCGGGGTCATTCCCAACGAAGTCGGCAATCTGTTTGCGGGTAAGGAACTTCTCAGCCATTTACCAGGCCAGCGGCTCTAGCCGCGCCTCCAACCGCGCAAAGGACAGGAAGGCGTCTGACGTTCCGCTGAACCTCTGCAAGCGCCAGTTGCGGAACGCGCCCTGCTGCATCCACACCAGCCGCTTGGAGCGGTCCCCGATCTTGCCTGCGCGGATGAATTTGGGCTGGCTGTAGGTGACGCCATCCTGGCTGTAGGACGTCGATATCTGCGGATCGGCGCCCAGCGCGACGCGCCCCGTCAGCGCAACCAGCTCAAGGTCGTGGATCACCACGCCCCGGCTTTCGTTGTAAACGATTTGCGTCTGGAAGTTCCAGCCGATCGCCTGGCCCCAATGGGTTGCGATATCGTCCACGAGATAGCCAAAGGCGCTGGATGCCGTGTCGCCCGTGTTCCAGCGGTTGTAAGCGTAGACAAGACGGCTGGAGCGATACGCGCCGACGCCGTTGAGGCTGGATGAAAGGCAATACCAGACCGGCTGCTGCGCCCCGGCGCTGCTGGCGCCATCGTAAACCAGCGTCTTGTCCGTCAGGTGGATCAGCAGTTGCCGGTGGTCGCGATCCGTGCGGGTTTCCATGAAAGACAGCGCAAGCTGCGCCTCGGTATAGCCCGACAGCACAATGTCGATTTCGCGCGTGCTGATCTTCTGCGAATTGCCGTTCGCGCCCAGCCAGACCGCGATCCCTTCGCCCATCCCGCCGCCGATGAAGGCAATCTGGTCAAGGTATGCGCAATTCGCGTTGACGCCGACACTCCCCCGCGTGATCTGCGCGCCGGCGATGCGCTCAAACGGGAACCCGGTGGTTCCGACGTTCTGAAAAACTTCGATTGTGTTGCGATTTACGGCGTAAATCTCGTTTCGCAACTTGATCAGCCCAACAACCGGGTCCGGATCGATCTCTGACGAGCCATATTTAAGAGGATCGACGGCAAACGGGTTATTCAGTTCCGTGATGACGAGGAATTCCCCGTCAGTCGTCATGAAATACCCATCGACCCACACGACATCCACCACCACGCCAAGGTCAGGGTCCACATTCTGCGCCAAGGTCGTGCCGTCATAGAGATACAGCCCGCCATTGGCAGCGATTGCGAGGTAGTCAAAGGAATAGACCATGATTGCGCGGTCAGTGCCGGGGATTGTGCCAATCGTGGTGACAACGCCAGCCTCGGAAATGCTGACGAGGCTGGTCCCCATGAGGCGGTAGAGTATGCCGTTCCACTCAATGCCGCCGCGATCAAGGCCAGGCCCCGTCCCGTTGCTCACGATGCCGTCTGCCGGCCGCAGGTAGCCGTTGCTGATGCCTTGGCTCTGCACCACGGGGACCATGTTCAGCGGATAGCTGACCCGAAA
>Ga0181346_1001121_pt1 | contig 11802 bp, 17 predicted proteins | sample Su13VDMM15DN_FD_130100 | JGI IMG/M metagenome (GOLD analysis project Ga0181346, IMG submission 130100) | Freshwater viral communities from Lake Michigan, USA - Su13.VD.MM15.D.N | ecosystem: Environmental > Aquatic > Freshwater > Lake | place: USA: Michigan | collected 2013-07-15 | reverse complement strand
GCCCTAGATACAAGTTCTGTATCACTATCACTAAAACGATATCCTTCTTCAATTAATTTAAGTGTGTAGAATTTGTTGAAGAATAAACCAAATACTACTGCAGTAATGATCCAAAATGGTAGAGTTAACACATGGATCGTTAAGCAAACTAATGCTAATAATATCTCTCCCCGATATAAAGGAACTATCCATCCCATGTTAAAGATACCTAGAAAAAAGTAACTGTAACTGAAACCGATATATCCGTCTTTAGTGATACCGGTTTTATTGTTTGTCATTTTGATTGGTGTTGCCATTATGTTATCATCCTTATTAATCCTATACTATCAATGGTGGTTAGCAGAATATAGTTAGCCAGCATGCCAAAAGATTTCCTAGTCCAACTAGCCCAAGCATACAAACTACAGCCAAGGATCCAAACAGGATAAAGAGCAAGAAGCGGAGGAGTAGGGACTGTGAGTGCCATAGTAATACTGCAACCAACACTAATAGCCCATGCAACAAGCTCAATAACAAAGCGAACTCGGTTAGATTTAAAGTCATCTTGGATCCATTGGAATGTGTTAAGCAATATATCGTTCATAAACCTGTTCACTGGCCAAATTTTTGCCTTTGGCTTCGCATTGGATATCAAACTTTTCAGCAAAGGTCAATGCCCAGTCAGTCACAGCTGAATTCCAATAGAAGTCACTGTGTGCTCGTAGTTTTTGTTTTTTGTAACCCTGTGCCAACAATGCGGCCATGTCCGGCAATACATCTGCGTCATGCCCCACCAGATAGTCTTCTCGGCTGACTGAATAATGCAGTGCAGGCCTTACTCCGCGCCAGGAATCAATCACACGCGAAACTCTATCGTCGGAGGGTTGAATGTAGTCTCCTGTACGGATCCAGTGGTGGTGTATATCAAGCACGAGGGCACAGTCGTTAGCAAGTTCGAGACTTGAGTCGATTCCCCAGGACATTTCATCATTTTCAATGGTGATGCAGTTTCTTGCTTCGGGGCTAAGTCGCTGGAGGGCAGAGCGAATGCCCGCGGGGCCTTGTTTACCCGAGATGTGTACGTTGATTTTAAAATCCTGAAAAGTCTTGCCGTATCCCATCCAGCGAACCATATCTGCATGATATTCAAACTCCTGTATACTTCTATTTACGATGCCGGGATTCTCACTGGCCAACACACAGAACTGTCCAGGGTGAAAACTCAATCTAACATCAAGTCTACGTGCAGTTTCGCCAATGGGTGCAAAGATTCGGGCACAATGGTCTTGAATTTCTGGTCGTTGCCACCAGTCAATCCAACTGGGCTCAGTGTAGCCCTGTAGCATTTCGCTACCTAACCGTACCATGCGTCGACCTTCAGGCAATGTGGCCACACGTTCAATCATTCGCACAGCCGCTGTGGCATTGTGATTCATGATATCCCACTGACGCTGATCAGCTTCTTCAGCATGTTCACGAAGCCACCTCATAGTAGTTGATCTGCCGTTTAGGTCACGGTCCCGTGCATTGACTTTCATGCCACCACATTCTGTGGGGTCATTTAGCCACTTGCAACAAAAGCCAATTCTAGGTGTAGTCATGCTGTAATTATACAGTGTGTTAAATTAAAAGTCAAATGCTTTTTGGTACATATAAATACTTGATCGGAGAATATCATATGATTAAAACCATCCTTACAGTTACCCAAACTATGCCAAAATTTCCGCAGCCACAGACGGATAATATTATGAATCAATGCGCTGCCTGGCAAGCCGAAGGAAAATACACCGGAGAACTTGACATCACAGACAATCCTGTTACAAAGGGTAAACGTGTTGAACGCTGGGCCTGGGTCGATAACGATACTGCAGAAGCCTATAAAAATTTAGTACTGGCTAGTTGGATCGATCTATACCCAGATGTCAACGTTGACATTGTGGTTGAGTAACATTACTTAAAATTGTAGAATATCATATGATTAAAACCATCCTTACACTTACCCAAACTACACCGTTTCACTTACAGCCACAGCATGATAATATTATGAATCAATGCGCTGCATGGCAAGCTGAAGGAAAATACACCGGAGAACTTGAGTTTACAAACAATCCTAGCACAGGGGTTAGGTGTGTCAACCGCTGGGCCTGGGTCGATAACGATACTGCAGAAGCCTATAAAAATTTAGTACTGGCTAGTTGGATCGATCTATACCCAGATGTCAACGTTGACATTGTGGTTGAGTAACATTACTTAAACTGAGATATTACATTTTCTAAGGTGTCAAGTCTTTAGTAGTTCAATCACGTTGTCCAATGTGTCTTTGGTAAGATTTTCGAATTCAGATAATTCGAACCAAACTTCTCCTGCATGGTCAACCAAAACCCACTGCACTGCCGGATTGCTCGAAATGGCATCTTTGACAAAACGCTGATAATTTGTTGCTCGATGCGCTGTTAACCGATCTGCGCTTGTTGGCTTTTCGGTCCAGTCAAATCCCACAAGCAACACAACATCACTTTGCCCGGCCACTAACTGAATACTGATCAATTCGTCTTTGTTGTCTATTTCAAAAGTAAACTGCCCTTCATACAGTTGTACGCCTCGGGGTCGGTCAAGCTCGGCATAGATTGATGAAGGCACATACATATTGCACATCTCATTCATTTTGCGCTTTAGCAACTCACGTGCTTTGCCTGCATCATCACACACAACATTGTCAGTGCTACACCCACGCCAGGTGCGCCAACCGCCCCAGATGGCTGCAATGTCTTTGAGCACAGTGACATCAACGTCTGGTGGTAACACAGTGGAGTCTGCCACAACCCAATTGATTCTCATTCAATAGCCTTTAGTGTTTTCCATTTGTAGTTGCCCAGACACACCCAGGCAAAGGCGCCATTGGGCATAGGATCAGCATTGAATACGATATCGCCCTTGGTTCCGGAATAGTTAGGAACAGTTGTTCCGTGACCTATCATGTACTGTGCCACACGCAATTTTTTGACAGCAGTTATGCCATCTGTTCCAATGGTCAGTTGAGGTAGTTTATTAACGCCAATGTTCAGTGCTTGATCGCGACTGGTACCAATGTATGCTTCTTGATTCTTGTACTTGCCTGCGGATATACTGATTTCTTCATCCCATACATTCAGTGCAGAGTCTGGATGTTCTGTATTGACACCCAGCCGCTTTTTAGCCACAACAACAGTTTCATTCAGACTGGTTTCGCCTTCCACTGTCAAGTCTCGAAGACGACCTACTTTTTGTAAATTACTTTGTGTGATGGTTCGTGCCAATTGGTTGCCGGATACCAACAACTGGTCATCAACAGTGACATTGTCAAATTTAATACCGTTCTTTTTAATTTCTTCCGCAACCTGTTCAACCAAACGATCTTTCCAGTCTTGGTTTAGTTGTTTTAGCGTCTTGGCACTTATATCGGCGGCCAACACATTCCAACTTTGATTATCTGTGTTGATAGATCCTGTGACTGCTAGGTCTTTAACTGTGACCGACTCTACAAACTTGGCAGCACGGGCAGTTAACACATTTTCAATCACTGTGGTTTCATCTAAGATTGTTAACTGGCAAGATGTGGCCTGATCATCAATGCCAGTGCTGGAAAAATTGTTTAACAATTCAATTTTTAATCGAGCCATGTTTTCATCCACACGCTGATGAATAACAGTGTTGATGTCAATTGACCCAATGGTTGCCACTGTACGGTGTACTACCATTTGATTAAGCGTTTTTTCAATCTTTTCTAACCATACCACGTCCGTGAACAATTCTGCCACTGCGGTTCGTGTGATGCGATCTACTTCTTGATCAACAGTGGTCTTAATAAGATTGTTGTTAACAAACTCGGCAACGCCAGGTACTGTGCCGGCAGCAAATAACTCAGCAACCGTGGTTTTAACAGCTTCAAGGATTTCGGGCATGGTTGTTGAGTTGGCAAATTTTGAAAGTATACGATCTTGTGTGTACTTTAATATCTTATCTTCAAGGGGTTTGGACCACTCAGTTGATGTAAGCACTCTGTACACATGATCATTGACTGTTTCAGCAATTTGCTGTTCTATCATGCGTGTTATTACATCAGTATCAATCATGTTTTCTCCGTGTGTCAAGTGTTACACAATGAAACCCACCGCCCAGTGTGCGACTGTGACTCAGTGTGTGTGGTATAGCATCAATGCCTTTTGACTTTAATATAGTAATTAGTGCTGTTTGTGCGGCATCTACAATAACTGTTCGGGGGTCCAGCACCAACATATTCATAGCAATCCATTTGGACGCATACGGATATTGATAAAAGCCCTGTGGCACTACGTCGTTGATGTAGATCTTTTCCCAGGAATCAAACGCTCTGGGACAATTTGATTCAGTTACACGACTGGCGTTCAACAATACCAATCCTTCCCGCACAGGCACAATGGTACTGTCAATGTGTACGCCTGAATAAAAGTTACACAGCTCAATGTCAATGTCAGGAAATTGATTGCACAGCCAGTCATACGCGGCCAAATTGCCACTGTGACTTTGTAGGTATAACCAAGTATCACCTAGTCTGCATACATTGGCAGCATCTAATATCATATCTTGATCCCGGGGCATTATTAACACTTTTTTAGCTTGGCGTATGATTTGTTGCAGTGCTTCGGTTTCTTGATTGCGGCAAGGATACATCATGTTCACATCAACCACTGTGTCACCACACACTAACAATCTATCACGTGGACAATAGTTGTACATTCCGCCCAGTGCAACAAAGTCCATTGGTCGTGGTCTATACACTACAGCGCCGTAGTCTACTAGTATCTCTGACAGGCGATCAAGTTCCGCGTTGGCTTCTTCAACAATCCAGTTGGGTACAGGACCAGTTGGCACAGGTGTTTCGGTCCAGGATGTTTTAGACGATTCTATAGCAAATACCGGATCATTGCTGGGCCAATTGGCGTTGGTTGCACTGCCAACCACTATGGCTTCCAATGGATCCCATTCGTTACGACTGTTTATCATAGGTGCCCTGTTATCTGCAAGGTATAACGATCTTCAAGTCCAATGTTGGCTGCCATGTGCGGAGCGTCGTACACCCATTCTGACGTTTGCCCTGCTTTCCAATTGACATAAGGAACACCATCTACTTCCAGGTAATGTCCGGGTTTCCAATCTTCTAACAACACCAATGCTCGACGTATTGACTTCTCGCGCCCTTGCAAATTAAACAGTTCAATATAACGTTTGTACAGATCTTTATGTACCGGCATAACTGTGCCTGTGGGCATGCGATAAAATGCCAGGCCAATGTCTTGCCAACCTTGTGCTCGGTACATATCAATAAACTTTGGTGCCCATTCTGGAAGTCTATGCCGCATGTCACATAGCTCACCACAAATTTTACTTTGGTATCCTTGACTTTGCCACAGTTCTAAACTTGCAGGATCGTTAAAAGGCTCTTGAATGTAATCCAACGTTTTAAATTCTTCGTCCCAGAATTTATATAACTGGTATTTCCGTGGATTGTATATCATTTTGTATTGCGTGTGTTTCCGTAGTGTATTACTTCAACGTTGGCCGTTGTCAACAGCATTGAGCGCCATGGATCAACCACAACACTGCCTTTAGGTATGTCGCAATAGAATCCATCCTTGACTGCGTTTCCGGTGTAGCCGTATGTTACCTGTCGATTGTGAGCCAGCAATAGCACACAAGGACCGATCAACTCCGACACTACTTCTGTTGGGTCATCTGCCAAAGGATCGATATATCTAACATTAAATCCAGATTCTTTTACAAAATGCCCAATCAAGGTACTGTACGATCCAATGCAGTATGCAACGTCCGGCTTGTAGGCTTTGCCATGAATTACAATGCTCATGCCGCGTTCTTTTGCAGTGTCTACTAGAAACTTAGCAAGATTTTTTGCTTGTATTTCGCGAGCATGCATGATGGTATCAAACATGTCATAACCAAGATCATATTCTTCGGCTAACCAACGCAGGGCAATGTTGTCTCTGGGATGGCAAGCACCTGCATCTCCCATACCTGCTGTCATGTATTTGGGACCCATAATACGCATGGTTGAACGAGCCAATGCATTGGTCACCACATCCACGTTGATGTTGCCAATCTTCATGGCAAAGTCCTGTATCATGTTTGCAAGACCAATCTTGGCTGAAATAAATGTGTTGTAGAAGATCTTGATTGCTTCGCATTCGTCCCAGGTGCCAATTTCGTAGCGTGGATTGTTTTGCATAACTTGATTGTAGATATCTACCAACTCGCCAGCCAGTGCATTTGGATTTCCGTCTTCTGTACCAATCATAATCATTTCTGGATTGACCATATCCCATTTCACTGAACCCATGGCAATCAAATACGGATTGTATAAGAACTGATGCTGTTTATCCAGCAATGGTACAAAATATTTGCGAGTGGTACCGGGCAACACTGTGGAAATCAGCACAACTTTCTTAGGTGAAGTAGCATACCGGTTGATGTTTGTAATGGCTTCTTTGACTGCGTCATGTCCAAAGTCTCTAGGGGTCAAGTGACTGGATGGAGTGCTGCCGTCATAACCCTCGGCGTGTGGTGTAGGCACAGCAATAAAAATCCATTCACTGTTGTTTATGGTTTCTTCAATACTGCAAACTTGTACCAGGTCACTGGTTCTTGGGCTTATGTCGTAACCTCGGATTGTGAACTTTTCGGCTAGCACTTCTGCACATTCCAGACCTAATTTTCCAATGCCAATGAAGCCTATATTTTTCATATTATGAGTATTCTTTCGGATAGATTGTATTACTGTGTTCTATTTGTAGAACAATTTTATTGATTGTGTATTAATTTATCGGTTTACAGTACCATGCCCAAAAAAAGTAAACGGATCTATACCCACTGAATTTTATTGCTCTAGAGCAATAAATATAAGGATAATAACTATAATGAGGTGAGTATAATGGCCATAAAAAAACCAGTGACAGCGCCAATCAAGAAACTAATTAAGGCGCCGGCAAAGAAGGTAATTGCTAAAAAGCCTATGACTAAAAAGTCCGTAAGCAAAAAACCCATACCTAAAAAAACAGCGCCGGCACCAATTGTAATTGATGTTAGTAGCACTACTAAATCAGCATCATCTATGCTGGACAAAGCAATAGACTTGATCAAATGGGTGGACAGCCCGTTTAAGCTGTTTGAAGTTATCCTGCTGGCCAGTGTGTTCTTCTTTGGTTATTTTGCCTGGGACAGCAGAGCTGTTATTTTAGACGCCATAACCCAAAGTAGCAAGGTGACCAATCTCAAGGAAGTAAACCATCTTATACCAGTTGCTGTGAGCTTACAAAAAGATCTAGAAGCAGTGACCGTGGTTGTTCACAAAGCCACTCTGGTAGTTAACACCAGAACCACCATGTTGTCCTTTGGCCCCAAGGGCAGAGACAACACCTTGGACGGATTAATTTCCAGTTTGTTCAACAAAGATCCAGGACGCAATACTGCAATTGTTGGCATGCTCAACGGTGAAGTCATTTGCGATAAACTAGAAGGTAACAGCAAGTCTTCAGAGTGGGAAACCAAGCAAGGTGCCACATTTATCTGTCGTGGCGGCATTCCTCCAGAGGTTGGCGACTTTGATGGATATGTGGCAGTTGGATTCAAAACAGAACCCACAGACCTAGGCATGGTCAAGACTAGAATTAATCTAGCTGCCGCCGACATGTCGCAATGAAATGGCAACTAGTATTTTTATTATCATTTCTCAGTGCATCTAGTCTAGGTCAACAGTGTGATGATTGTATAGGTGGAATTGTTGCTACCGATACCAACACCTGCTTGGTATCTAATTTTTATAAAATTGCATATTCAATACATGATCCCGGACTACGACACCAACAGTTATCATCATGGTTAACAACCAATGGAGACAGATGTGATAGTAAACAACTTGTGTTAATTTGGAATCGTCTTGCCGAATGGGGTGGTGCAGCCGATTCAGCTGAATTAAGGGGTAAAATACTTTATTATTTTTCCAGAGCTGAAGCAAAGGAACGCAAGGAAAAATCATGATAAATGGTATTAGATGGTTTCCAATAGTACCACCAAGTTATGACAATGTAGATGGCATACTGGCCGATGTTCATGCAAGAAAAAATGAAGAACGTTGGGACGAATACAACAAACAACTAACTGAAAAAATACACCTAAGAGATTATTTGTATGACGTGTATTTGAAAAAAGCACACGAAAAGCAAATACGCATGGAAATATTCAATGTAAGCACTATAGACTTTTACGTTTAGTTATTACTTCTTCCCATCGTCATTGGCAAATATTATGCTGTGTGTTTTTCAATAACGCCATCCCACTCGGAACCTGGGTCCGTTTCCATGTAGGTGTTGATCCGATTGCGAATGTCTTCGTAGAAACTATCCAGTTCTTTGTTCCAGCTACCAATCAAATGATCCAGTGCTTGATGGCAGTAATTCCAATCACGGGCACGGTAATTGGTCAACAGATTGGCATGAAGATCCATTTTGCTTTCAGTCTGAGGCAATTCCATAATTGGAATTGTGTCAACCACACAGTATGCAGTTACTTGTTTATTCTCGGGCACAATGCGGATAGTATCTAACTCTAGCACTGTGTACTTTTCACGGTAGGTTTCAATTTGAGCAGGGTCAATAATAATGTTCACGGTGTGTTTCCTTTTAAATATGTATGATGAATAAACTTTCTCTGTACAAAAAAACAAGGAGAACAAAGCGTGACGTTAACATTTGATCTCATAAGTGACCTGCACCTAGGCCCTAAAGACACATTTGATTGAACAGGAATAGCCACCAGCCCATTCTGTGTCGTAGCCGGCGATATCTCCATGGATGTTGAAATAGTGCGAGACACATTAGAACATCTTGGTCAATGCTATCGAGCAGTGTTTTATATCGACGGCAACAACGAACATAGGTACAGTTTAGATTCACTTTCGGACAGTTATAACATACTACAAGAAGCTGTTGCTGGAATAGAAAATGTAGTGTTTTTACAAGACAACTGTGTGATTGTTAACAATGTTGCATTTGTTGGCACCAACGGCTGGTGGACATATGATCTAGATTCCAGCATTGATGATGAACAGTGTAGATTATGGTATTGCGATGTCATGGATGTCAGGATGCCTGTTACCAGTGCTATACACAGCATGGCATACAACGATGTTGCTTACTTGAGAAACAGTATTAAAAAACTTCAAACACATCCTGATGTTACATCTATTGTTCTTGTCACACACACTGTACCAAACATAGATTTAATAAATTATGACATGGAGATTACATCAACTTATAAGTTTAATGTAATGGGAAATTCTCTTATGCAGATGGCACTGGATGGCGACACAGAAAATAAAGTTAAAACTTGGTGCTTTGGACACTATCATAATGCCATTGACCAGCATCAGCACGGCATTAGATATGTGAACAACTGCCGGGGTAGAGTTGAAGATTCATCTACATGGACTCCAACCTATCACCCCAAGCGCATTGTGATTGATTGTTAACGTGAAGTGTCAGGTTCTAATTTAATTTGCAAGGGATAATCGTTACTACGTGCATCCAGTGTAACTTCAATGCCTTTTTGTTCGGCAATTTCATAAGGCAAGATTGCAACAATTGCAGATCCGGCATTGTGAATATCTTCTGTAATTGTCACAGCAGTTTCTGCGGTGTACTCAAAATGTCGTATCAAACTTTCAACTACAAAATCCACAGATGTTTTGTTATCGTTCAAGTAGATAATTTTGAATAATGGCGGCTCACGCAATTCTACTTTTGATTTTGGTATTGTATTTGTATCTGCCATTTTATATCCTTTTGTAGTGTGGGGGCATTATGCCCCCACTGTATTTACACTATTATATTAGACTGTGTAGGTGATTGCAATGGTCTTTGGCCGAGCTTCTTCTGGAACTTCACGTTTTAGATGAATGCTTAAAATGCCAAGTTCAAGGTGAGCATTGCTGATTTCCACATGGTCCGCAAGTTGGAATTCTCTACGGAAACTTCTTTCGCTGATTCCTTTGTGCAAATAAATGGCAGTAGGGTCTTCAACTTCCACATTCTCTGCGGCATGTTTACCTTCAATAATCAAGAACTTTTTGTCCTTGGTCACTGAGAGATTATCTTGCCCAAAGCCGGCCACAGCTATGCTGATCATGTACTCATCTTCATTGATTTGTACAATGTTATAGGGCGGATAGTTTGAAGTGGATTGTTGAGTACTCACACGCATGAGATCATCAAACATGTTATCGAAACCGATACCAAATTTGTGCAGTGCGGGAATGTCGAAAGAACGAAGGGTGAGAGTTTTTGTCATTTGTTTTCTCCTTTATTAAGCAAGATGACTTGTAATGTAGCCCCACTATGGGCACTACAATATTATTTATCACAGAGTTTATTCTCCTTGTTTTACAATTGCCATTACATCAGTTTCGTACACGATGTTAAATTCTTCGTTGTCGACTTTGACTTTTTGCACAGCGGTCTTGCTGAACAAAACACGATCGCCGACTTTGACTACCATTGGTACCAGTTTACCATCTTCGGCAATACGGCCAAGTCCAACAGCAAGTACATCACCCTGACTGGGTTTTTCTGCTGCCGCATCTGGAATAATTAGACCACTGGCAGTTTTAGTTTCTGCTTCAATCAAACGCACAACAATGCGATCACGGATAGGGATTAATTTCATAGTTTTTCCTTATAATAAATGAATCAATAGAATAGTATAACATAGGCCGACGGCTATGTCAACTGAACTGGGTTAAAAAGATTATGTGCTGATGCTGTGATCAGGTGGTGACAGGTTTTTGATCATTTTTTCTCCTTTAATAAGCAAGTTAATGTGATGTAGCCCCGAAGGCACTACAAAGATATTTATACCGGAAAATCAGACACTATTAAGAATTTTGTTGTTCTAGGTTAATAGGTGTAGTAACTTGTGTTTTATCAATGGCAATCTTTAAAATATTGCGTGATTGATAATCTTTTAAGTTATACATGTGAGGCATGAGTACACGTTCAAGTTCAGTATGCAATCCACGAGCACCAGTCTTTGTGGTAATCGTACGTTCTGCAATTAGGTCTATGCTGTCAGCATCAAAGTCCAGGGCCACGCCATCTTGGTTAAACAACCATCTGTACTGACTGACCAAGTTGTTTTTTACTTCTGTTAATATGGTTATAAGTTGAGATTTGGTTAGTTCGTCCAACTGTATAATAGATGGGAACCGGCCCACAAACTCTGGAATCATTCCATAACGCACTAGATCGTCGGGTGTAATTGCTTCGGATACATTTTCTTTGACAGTGCTGGCGCCAAATCCAATCGACGTGCCTTGTGTACGTGCTTTGATCACTTTGTCTAGTCCAACAAATGCACCACCTACAATAAACAGTATGTTGGCAGTGTCAATGTCAATTGTTTCACTACTGGATGTTTTGCGCACTCCTTGATTTGGCACTTTACATCGTGTGCCTTCGATCAGTTTAAGCAGTGCTTGTTGAACACCTTCGCCACTCACATCACGTGATACAGTACTGCTTTCACCTTTGCGAGCAATCTTATCTACTTCGTCCAGGAACACAATTCCACGTTGTGTGCGTTCAACATCATTGCCGCTGGCGTGATACAATCTAGAAATCAAACTGTCAACATCATCGCCTACATAGCCTGCTTCTGTCAGTGTTGTGGCATCAGCAATAACAAACGGCACATCCAGGTATTTGGCCACTGTGCGAGCCATCAGTGTTTTACCTGTGCCTG
>Ga0181346_1001120_pt1 | contig 11815 bp, 12 predicted proteins | sample Su13VDMM15DN_FD_130100 | JGI IMG/M metagenome (GOLD analysis project Ga0181346, IMG submission 130100) | Freshwater viral communities from Lake Michigan, USA - Su13.VD.MM15.D.N | ecosystem: Environmental > Aquatic > Freshwater > Lake | place: USA: Michigan | collected 2013-07-15 | reverse complement strand
GCGGACCGTTTTTACGGGGAGATGGCGGAGGCTATTTATGCCGATATGGTCACTGTGGAGTGCCCGGCATACGACCGAGCGCGCGCATATACCAAGGAGCTTAATGACTTTTACAGTCGTACCTTTGCAGGAGACATGACTGACTCGGATCGCACTGGTGCGTTGAAAATAATACCCGAGGTCCTTATTCAACGTGCCTTTGGTGGCTACACCGATGTCACCTTTGCGCGTATGGATCAGGCGACGGCCTCGGTAGAGGGGTTAAATACCCGCTATCAACGGCTTTCCCAAGAACTCGGCCCCGATGCTCCGCAGGTGCTGGAGCTAAAGCCGTTTGCAGAACGCGCTGCGCAGGGCGCTGTTTCAATGCGGGACGCGCAGCAACAATGGCTACTTCTGGGTGCTCAGAAGTCGTTTAAGGAGACCATTGACGCGGAAGGCAGAGCGGTCATAACGCTGGATAAAGCAAAATTAGATCGATTTATTGTGGATAACCGCCCTTACTTAGCGGCAGCGGGGCTCTTGGGCGACCTGCGAGACGCCAGCACTGCAGAAGCGACACTGCGTCAGGTGATGGATGCAAACAGCGCCTTTAACAAAGGAGTTAAAGGTCAAGCTGCGTTTGCAGCGGTCCTTGGCAATAAAAACATGGACCCTGTCCAGACCGTTCGCGATGCTCTGAATAGTGATAACCCTGTCGTGCAACTGCGAAGACTGATGACCCTTGCTAACAATGCAACCGACCCTAGTGCCGTGGAGGGTCTTAAATCTATCGTGTACGACTATGCTTTCACTGCCGCAGGGGGCAACAGAAAGTTCAGCCCGACAGCGTACTTTGACGCCCTATTTGAGCCACTAAACGGTCTGCGCAATAAACCTTCCCTAACTGAAATGATGCAGCGTTCAGGGATTATGTCCTCGATGGAGGTCCAGCGCCTCCAACGCTTGATACGTCCAATGCGGCTCATTGAGGAGTCTTTGCAGTCGAGCGCACAACTCGAAGCCTTTATAGCGCAGCCTAAAAGTGCCGTAGAGGAGTTGATGGTAAGCTATCTCGGATCCAAGATAGGCACGTCAATCGCCACCGGGTCGGCACAATCGCTTGTGCTCGCCGGGCGCTCTGCGAGCATCGCCCGTGACATGCTTTTGAACAAGCCTTCTATGCTCATTCAAGACGTATTGCAGGCAGCGGCCCGTGATCCTCAGAAAATGGCAACACTGTTAACGAAGATTACGCCTAAAAACCAACAGGATATTGCGCGCCGGCTGGCAGCACAGTATGGGGGTTCACTGTTTACCATCGGCGTTGCCGGAGGTGCTATCAACCCTACACTGTACGAAGAGGTAGAGCAGGCGCCAAGAGACCCGTACTCTACTCCATACGATCAGATGTACGCTACGCCTAAGCCACTGCCCCCTGCACCACAGACACGGGGATTACCCTCCGGGCTGGGCGGGGCACCTGCAATGCAGGGTCCAGCGGCTGCACCACCCGGGCTGGGCGGGGCGCAAGGAAGGGCTGCACCACAGGGTGCGCCAGACCCGAGAGCACGGGAAATGCTAAATCAACTTTTCCCTCCGGGTTTAGACAGCCTTATCGCTTAACCGGTAGTAACGCTCCACTCTCTCCAACCACTGGCTCTTGTAGTTATCAAACTCAGAGCCGGTGGTGGTGAATAGCTGCACCTCTCCCGTCTGCGTAGCCACCAAGATCACCCCAAAGTCGATGGCGGTCCCGTGTTCCCTGTCATGGGCGCAGGCATACGCGGCCAACTGGTGGAAATAGTCCGTGATCCACTCCTTGCGCTTGGGCTTCAAACTCTGCTTAAAATCAATGATGGCAGGCTTTCCCTGCCACACTCCGACCACGTCACTGGTGCCTGCGTACCTGTCTTGGTAATACAGCGGCGCCTCCGCCCCCCAATGCTCGTCAATGCTGGGAAAGTAAGCCCTCGCCAATCGAAACGCCATCTCATACCCAAGGACCTCGAGCCCGTTACGGGGTTGAACTAGCACGTCATCCTCCGCGATTAAGAGGAACTCCAAGACCCTGTGCATGGCCGTGCCGACATCGGCAGCTTCTGTCTTTATGCGCTCGGCCTCTGCTTCGCCTACCTTCCTTTTCCACGCATCCAACTGGGACATGTCCTTGGTAGCAGACAGGATGGTAGTCACACTGGGGACGCTTTTGGTCGAGGATACCCTGTACCAGCGACCGTCAGGGCCGTCCATTCGTTCATAATAGTCGTAGTTATAGCGAGGGTTGTAGGTTACAAGAGCCATTTTTTGATCGTCTCTCCTAAAACTTGGTTTGCGATATCGATCTTGTTGCGCAAGGCTTTGACAATGTGTTCGTCCACCGTGTTGGGCGCAATGAGATCGATGTAGGTTACCTTGTTGGTCTGCCCGATGCGGTGAGCGCGGTCCTCGGACTGCAGGCGTTTTTCCAAGTCAAAGCTGTTGCTGTAGTAGATGACCACATGTGCCGCCGTCAGGGTCAGGCCATAGCCCCCGGTGCTGGGGTTGCCGACAAAGAAGCGCAGCGGACTGTCCGGGTCTTGGAAGTCTTTCACGATCCTGCTTCGTTCCTCATCCGAGGTGTCTCCATAGTAGGCGCCTACGCTGTCCATGCCGTAGTCCTTCTGCAGTGTCAGGCGGATCGTTTCGATGTCTGCACGGTACGTGGCCCAGATGATGGCCTTGCCATCCACCTCTTCCAAGATGCTCGAAAGCTCCTTTATCCGGTTGCTAGGCAGGCGTTTCTGGGTGCCGTCATCAAACTTTACGTGGCCGCATACGATCTGGTGCAAGCGCATAATCTGCGTGAGGGCGTTAGTAGTGGTCATCATGCCGTCGTCAAACAAAGAGAGCGCCATCTTCTTCATCTCGTTGTAGGCTTTCGCCTGCTCATCGGTCAGTTCTACCTCTCGGCGCACGTACACCTTATCGGGAAGGTCTAGGCACTGCGCCTTTGTTACCCGATAGCTAAACTTATCCAGCTTTTCTTTTAGCTCATCCAGATGGCGGTAAGCCACCACCTGTCTAAAGGTGTGCGAAGGCATCCGGCGTTCGACAAGCACCGCGTACCGCGCTTGGAAGGTATAGAAGCTGTCATGCCCAAGGCACTCATCTGACAAGAACAGACACTGCTGGAACAGGTCTAGCGGGTTCTTGGTTATTGGAGAGCCTGTCAGGATGCGCCGGAACTTTGACACTCGGCCAAGCTTCACCGCATTCTTTGCGCGTTTCGCGCTTGGGGTCTTGATAGTGGTGGACTCATCAATTGCGATGAAGGTCGTGTGGAACATGCAGAAGCGCTGCGCGAACTTAAAGCCTTTCTCCGTGGACAGCGCTTCAATGTTCATGACAAAGATTTTAAGGTCTTCGGTGACATCAAACAGCTCATCCAGTGCCTGTGCGTCTGCTTTGCGGGGCGTCGGATCCCACGTAGCGAGGCGGTAGACCACATGCGCAGGGATGTGTTTGGGGATTTCCAAGTTGCTCCAGTTTCGGTAAACACCCTTGGGAGCAACAATCATTACGGCGTTTATCGCTCCACGGTCATACAACATACTGAAGTTGTTTATGATCATAAAGCTCTTGCCTGTTCCCATGTCGGCAAACAGCCCGACATCTACCCGGTTCCAAAAACGGGAAAGGAACGCCTCTTGATGTTGAAAAGGCTTATTACGATAAGGATATCGCGATAGGAATTCATTCATTACAAATATCTCTTTCTAGGGGGTTGCGTCACGTTTCCGAACGAGTATACTCAGACCCCTCGAAAAAAGAAAGGAGAAAGAAATGCCAAACGTCTATGCCGTTTCTGAAACGGGACAGCACAACATTACCTCTGCAATGGACTTCGGTACTGTTGTAACCATTTTGCCGCCAAACGCTCAAATCAGTTTTTCCGTTGCACCTACCGTGCAGCGGATCAAGCGACGATTAGAGGGTTTTAACGATGAGGATTACCTGCTGTTTATAGGGGATCCCACGGCAATTAGCATTGTGGCCGCCTTGGCCGCCGCAAAGAATAACGGACGTTACAAGTGTCTGAAATGGGACAAGATTGAACGCCGTTATATTCCGATCCAAGTGGATCTATTCAAGAAAGGAGAAAGCGATGAGTACGAGTAACCTAGACGACCTCTTCCAAAAAGACGCCGAAGCGCTCCAGATAAAGGATGAAGACATCCAAGGGGTGGCGGCACTGGCCTCTCGGGCCAAGGGTCTTTTTAAGGAGATCGAGGATCTAGAAAAGACCCTGTCGGAGAGAAAGGAGAACTACCGCAAGCTGGCAGAAGAGTCACTGCCCGAGGCCTTTGCAACACTGGGCATGAGCAGCTTTCGGATGGCTGACGGTAGTAGCATTGAGATCAAGCCTTTCTACGGGGCATCGATTAAAGCAGAAAGACAGGCTGAAGCATTTGCATGGCTGCGCGAACACGGGTTTGATGATCTGATCAAGAACACCGTGTCCGTCCGGTTTGGCAAAGGGGAAGACGAGCTTTGCGGTCGTCTTCTTTCTAACCTGAAGGGTACTGGTTTTATCCCAGAGCAAGCCCAGAAGGTAGAACCCATGACCTTAAAAGCATGGGTGAAGGAACAGGTGGAAAGGGGCAAAGACTTTCCTCTGGAGTTGTTTGGTGCCTATATTGGCAAGAAAGCTATCATTAAATCTTAAACAGGAATCACGATCATGAAGAAGAACGAAAACGAAGTACTGGAACGCGGAACAACTGATGTCGCCATAGCGAACATCTTTGAACAAGACGCTAGTGGTGGGTTTGAAGGCATGGGACAGGATGATCTGGCGCTGCCTTTCCTGCGCCTGCTGGCTGCAAACTCCCCAGAGGTCGGAGAGCTTGATGGTGCCCTCCCGGGCATGATCTACAACACCGTAACGGGTGAGCTTCATGACGGCAGAAGCGGCATCACGGTGATCCCGTGCGCCTACGTCCGTCAGTACATTGAGTGGACCCCCCGTGGACAAGGCACCGGAGCACCCGTAGCCGTGTACCCTGCAACCAGTGATATCCTCAGCCGCACCATCCGGGACAAAAGCTCGAACAAGGATTATCTGGAGAACGGTAACTACATCGAAAACACCGCCAATCACTACGTCATGCTGTTGAATGACGGTATCCCAGAGCCTGCCCTAATCTCCATGAAAGCCACGCAGCTTAAAAAGAGCCGCAAGTGGAACTCCATGATGATGTCCGTTAAAGCGCAGACCCCCGCCGGACAGTTCTACACGCCGCCGATGTACTCGCAGCGCTACGTGCTGACAACCTCGGGAGAGAGCAACGACAAGGGCAAGTGGTACGGTTGGGAGGTTGCCCATATCGGTGCGGTGACTAGCAAAGAGGTGTATGAAGCTGCGCGGAAGTTCTCGCAAAGCATCGCTGCAGGCAGCGTGAACGTGAAGCACTCTAACGAAGAATCGTCCTTAGACTCGCATGCGTTTTAAATAAAGGTGGGGGGTTGGCGCGCGCCTTCCCCCTATTTTTTTCTACATAGACAGAGATACTGAAATGCAACTACAGCGGTTTAAGCATGTCTTTCAAGGGCTCGATATTGCATATGGCACCTATCGCATTGAAAAAGATAAAGACAACGGCAAGCGCGTTGGCAAGGCACTGGTTGTCCGTGCCCCGCCCATTGACGCAGTGTGGGAAGCGCACTTAAACGGCGTCGAGCCTGCGCTGGGCATCATTCCCATACGGGCAGACAATAGCTGCACGTGGGGCACCATCGATATCGACCAATACCCCATCGACCACACAGCGCTGGTGCAAAAGGTACGTAGGCTCAAGCTGCCACTGGTGGTATGTCGCAGTAAAAGCGGCGGTGCGCACTGCTTCCTGTTTACAAAAGACCCTGTGCCTGCTGCTGATATGCAGGACTACCTGAAGGCCTCTGCTGCTTTACTGGGCGAGGCAGGGCGCGAGATATTCCCCAAACAAACCGAAATCCTTGTTGACCGTGGTGACACGGGAAACTTCCTGAACCTGCCGTACTTTGCAGGAGAGGACACCACCCGCTACGCCATCAACGACGACGGCAGTGCGGCAAGCATGGACCAGTTCTTCGCTCTTTATGATACGCATGTGCAGGATGCGCCGCTCGCGGTTCCGGACACTAACAAGGCAGCGGTATCCCCGCTTAGAGATGCGCCGCCGTGCCTCCAGACACTGTGCCAACAAGGGTTTCCTGAGGGCAGCCGCAACAATGGTCTGTTTAATCTGGGCATCTACCTGCGCAAGGCTTTCGGCGAGCGTTGGGAAGAGCGCATCCTTGAGTACAATCAGAACTTTATGCAGCCCCCGCTCTCTCTGTCCGAAGTGCAGACAGTGATAAAGCAGCTTAATAAGAAGGATTACCGCTACAAGTGTAAAGACGCGCCAATCAACAGCTTCTGCAACGCCTCGGTCTGCCGCACCCGTAAGCACGGCATTGGATCGGAGGCACCTGATGCCCCGCGTATGGCAGCCCTGTCTAAATACAACAGCGAGCCGCCTTTGTGGTTCTTGGACGTTGACGCGCGGCGCGTGGAGCTTGATACCGACCAGCTCTTTAACCAGCCGCAGTTCCAACGTGTGTGCATGGAGCGACTGAACCTGTTGCCTCCTACACTGCGGCGACAGGACTGGGAGCAAATGCTTAACCAACTGCTGCGCGAGATGGTGGAGATGGAGCAGATCGTCGATGCGCCTGATGACACCAGCATCACAGGACGGTTCACCGATCTGTTGGAAGAGTTTACTACGCACCTGCAGCAGGCTCTGGACAAGGAAGAGATACTGTTGGGAAGGCCGTGGGTCAATGAGGAAGAGGCTAAGGTCTACTTCCGGATAAAAGATCTTGAGGCACACTTAAAGCGCAACGGGTTCATGGGATTCACCGCGCCGCGCATGGCGCAGCGTCTGCGGGACTTGGGCGGAGAACCGACCACCTCCTCGCTCAAGGGCCGCGCTACACGGCTCTGGCGCATACCGATCTTCACCCGACAGGATGCACCCTTTGAAACACCCACGCGACACAACACAGGAACGCCTTTTTAATGCTTATAACGTTTGATGGACTTGATGATGCCATTATTGGCGTGACGGCATCCTACGATAAGGTTGTCTATAGCGCGCAACGCATTCTAAGCTTGTTGTCTGAGCAAACCGGCATGTCTGAGGACGATGCTTTAGAGTTCATGGAGTTCAACATAGTGGGACTGTACGCGGGAGAATACACCCCCATCATCGTATGGACGGACGCCCCTGAGGGAGTGCTTGAGTATGTCGCTACCATCTCAGAAAACTAAAGTATTTGGGCCGCCCGGCAGCGGCAAGACTACCTTCCTGCTGAATGTGGTGGACCTTGAGCTACAAGAGGGCACCCACTCCACGCAGATCGGTTACTTTGCCTTTACCCGTAAAGCGGCGACCGAGGCCCGTGACCGCGCCATTGCAAAGTTCCCCGCGCTCAATGGCCTTCATGACTTCCCGTGGTTTAAGACATTGCACAGCCTTGCTTACCACTGTCTCGCCGTTAACCGAAAGGACATGATGCAGGCAGCCCACTTTCGGGAGTTCTCCAAAGAGACAGGTCTGGACATTAAAGTCAGTGAGGGCGGTGAGGACTACATCGTCAACGCTGACAACCCCATTCTTAATGAGGTCAACATCGCCCGCATACGCGGGGTAGACCTGCACACGCACTACAACAACAGCAACATCAGTATCGAGTGGTATCACTTTGAGTACGTGGAGCGCGCATACCGGCAGTACAAACAGCGCAACGCACTGATGGACTTCACCGATCTGTTGGAACGCCTGCTGGAGCAACCTGAACGGCTGCCGATGCTGGACGTGCTGATTATCGACGAGGCGCAGGACCTGTCCCGGTTACAGTGGCGAATCGTAGCGGAACTGGGTAAACGGTCCGCGCGTCTATTCATAGCCGGGGACGATGACCAAGCTTTGTACGCTTGGGCGGGCGCTGATGTGGACGCTTTCCTGAATCACGGGGGTGAGGTCATTATCCTCGATCAATCCTACCGCGTACCTGCCAAGATTCACGCGCTGGCTAACACGATTGTTAACCGGATAAAGCACCGCCAACCAAAGACATGGAATCCCCGTCAGGAGCCCGGTGAAGTGCAGTTCTACAACCACTACGAGCATGTGGATCTGTCCAAGGGTGAGTGGCTGGTGCTGGCAGCGGCCAACTACATGCTCAACGGAGTACACCGATGGCTTATCTCACAGGGCCTGTTGTTTGAGCGCTACGGAACACGGTCCGTGTCCGACACTATTCTGCAGGCAGTGACCTCATGGGAAAGCCTGCGCCGTGACGGTATCATCTCCTGTGATCAGGTGCATAATCTGTACAAGTACCTCGGTCATAACGTCAACAAGGCCACCAAGCACCTGTCGGTGATGCCTGAGGACGGGATGTACAACATGGACACACTGAAGCAACAGTATGGCCTGCTGACGGATGACATTTGGCACAAAGCACTGGTAAAGATCGGCGCAGATAAGCGCGACTACATCATTGCCATGCTGCGCCGGGGCATCCGCATTGGACAAAAACCCTCGATTCGGTTGTCCACGATCCACGGTGCTAAGGGCGGTGAGGCGGATAACGTCATGCTCTTTACAGACCTGTCCAGCAAATTTGCACATGAGTACGCTCATAACCCTGACAACATAAACCGCATCCTGTACGTGGGCGTCACCCGTGCTCGACAAGAGCTGCACATTATCCTACCGCAGAACGCCCAAAGGAGCTTTTACCTATGAGACAGTCACCGCTATTTCACCGCGTCTGCGAGTGGATACCGCCCGATTCATTCCCTGACCTGTCCGCTGCCGCAGAAATCGCCATTGACCTTGAAACGCGGGACGAGCACTTGGAGACAAACGGTCCGGGCTGGCCTACCAAGGCTGGCTACGTTGTCGGCTACGCCGTAGCAGTGGAGGGCTGGGAAGGCTACTACCCCGTGGCGCATGAGGGCGGCGGCAACTTGGACAAGGCAATGGTGGAGAAGTGGATGCGCAAGGTGCTGGCGCTGCCCGCTCCTAAGGTTATGCATAATGCCGCTTATGACTTAGGGTGGCTGCGCGCTTCAGGGTTCACGGTCAACGGTACTATCTTTGATACCATGCTCGCCGCTGCGTGTCTGGATGAGAACCGCATGTCCTTTAGTCTTAACGCACTGGGGTTTGATTACCTGAAGCAGGTCAAGAGTGAGCAGGGTTTGAAGGAGGCGGCGAGGGACTTCGGCGTACATCCAAAGAAGGAGCTGTGGAAACTGCCGGCTATGTTTGTCGGAGAGTATGCCGAGGGCGACGCAGAGCTTACCCTGAAGCTATGGCAGTGTTTTAAAGGGCTGCTGCGACGCGAGGAAGTGGAGTCCATCTTTGAGCTGGAGACAGAACTGCTGCCGGTGCTGGTGGATATCACCTTGCGCGGAGTGCGCTTTGACAGGCAGAAGGCAATAGACCTGCGCAATGACATGACCGCTCGCGAGAAGGATCTGTTGAAGCAGATCCGTGAGACCGCAAGAACCCCTGTGGACATCTGGGCAGCGGCCAGTATTGCGCGCGGGTTTGATAACCTCAGTATTGCCTACCCCAAGACAGAGGCTGGCGCTCCGAGCTTTACCAAGAGCTTTCTGGAAAGCTGTGACCACCCCATTGCCAAGTGCATTATCGAAGCGCGTGAGCTGAACAAGACCTACGGCACGTTCTTGAAGCCTTACATCGATCTGTCCTCAGGGGACGGCAGGATACATCCGCATATTAACCAGCTACGCTCGGATGAGGGGGGCACCGTCACCGGCAGGCTGAGTATGGCAAACCCGAATCTGCAGCAAGTGCCTGCACGGCACGAAATCATCGGACCGTTGGTGCGCAATCTGTTCCTGCCGGAGGAGGGGCAGCTATGGGCAAGCTGTGACTTCTCGAGTCAAGAACCACGGCTCTTGGTGCATTACGCCGTACTGCTGAACTTACCGGGCAGTGAGAAGATGCAGGCCGCCTATCTGAAAGACCCGCGAACCGACTTCCACCAGATGGTGGCTGACATGGCAGGGATTAAGCGTAAGGCAGCCAAGACCATCGGCTTGGGGCTGATGTACGGCATGGGCAAGAAGAAGCTGGCGCAGTCTTTGGACATGAGTTCTGAGGAAGCCGAATCCCTGATTGCACTGTTTCACCAGAACGTGCCGTTCCTGCGTAGCACCGTGGACGCGGTGATGCGCCGGATCGAGAATCCCTCCTCTGGTGGCGCCATCCGCACACTGCTTGGACGAAAGTGCCGCTTCCCGCTGTTTGAACCAGTGGCATGGGGCGTGAACAAGGCTCTGCCGTATGAGCAGGCTCATATTGAGTACGGGCCGCGCATTAAGCGGGCGATGACGTACAAAGGTTTAAACCGCTTGATCCAAGGCTCTGCTGCCGACCAGACCAAGAGGGCGATGATCAAGCTGCACAATGCAGGCTTCACGATCCTGCTGCAGTTGCATGATGAGATCGTGGTCAGCGTCAACAACACAGAAGAGGCAGAGGAGGTGGGGCGTATTATGCGCACGGCGGTGGATCTGGGAGTGCCTTCGGTGGTGGATGTGGAGGTTGGAAAGAGCTGGGGCTCTGCGAAATAACGCAGGGCTTTAAAAACAGTTGACTTTATTTTTGTCGGTATCATATGATACGAGCAGTGTACAGAAAGCACGACCAGAAAGGAGAATATACATGCCTTACGGTAAAACCCGAACGAGCGCCTCAGCAAAGAAGAAGCAAAACCCCAAGTGGCGAGTGCCCACTTCCCCCTCACGGCGTAAAGAGCCGTGGATTACTATTGTAGTCAAAGCCCCAACCTACGCCATGCTCAGAGAGTTAGCTGAGTACAACGGCAAGAGTCTGGGCGAAGTCGTCCGCGTCATGACAGAGCTGGAGTTTCAGAAAACCCTGTGGAGAGTGCAACAGGAAGAGATCAAAGCAGCCCGTGAGGTCAAACCATGAGCACCAGTGTATACAAGACGTACATACATGTGGCCGTTAATATTGTGTACGAAACGCTGCCCACGGACCACGGATTCCCCGAACAAATTGATATCAAACGCATCTTGCTGGACAGGGAAAACAAGGGCCGTCCGGTAGAGCTTATGGGCATTATGGATGAGGGCGATGTTCTCGCCCTCGAAGATGAGGTGCTTGAAGCAACGCAGGGCGTCCGCCCAAGACTTAACTGGAACGATGCTCACTGCGACGAATCTGCTGCAATCTTACTGGCCCGCATGGGCTACACCCCTTGGGAAGAACGGTAGGTGGGGTGCCCCAGCGGAAGGTGGGCAGGCGATCATAACGCCGAAAACATCCGCTACGTGTAATGGGTTGAAAAACTGTGAAACCGGCAGCGTCTCCGACTCATGTGCCGTCGAAAAAGCCACGTCACGGTTAGCCGTGGCAGCCAGCGCAAGGACTCTGAATAGGGGGAGCCACTGCGGGACGCTGCCACGCACTCATACACAACAGGAGCAACACATGAAATTCGACATACCTGAAGGCGCAAAAGAAGCAGTGGAAGAGTTGGCAGCAGCTATTTCAGTGCCCATCGACGACTGGTTGGATGGTACAGACAAGAGTGAGTTGTTTAAGCGGTCAGCGATCATGTGTGCTCTGAGCAAGGTGCTGGTGACAGCGGCAATTCTTTACAACGTCCCCGCAGAGGTGGTGTTGCAAAACGTCGTCGCCACGCTAAATGCCAACGGCGCGTTTGATGACGAAGATGGCGAAACGCTTCACTGAGGAGG
>Ga0181346_1001114_pt1 | contig 11828 bp, 14 predicted proteins | sample Su13VDMM15DN_FD_130100 | JGI IMG/M metagenome (GOLD analysis project Ga0181346, IMG submission 130100) | Freshwater viral communities from Lake Michigan, USA - Su13.VD.MM15.D.N | ecosystem: Environmental > Aquatic > Freshwater > Lake | place: USA: Michigan | collected 2013-07-15 | reverse complement strand
TCTTTTCTCTAGAAGGCTTAAATTTTTCTATCTTGGTCATTAAAAATGAATGAGTGTCTACGTGAATTTCGGTGAAATCCATGTCTTTTCTATATAATTTGTATCTTCTGATAATTGAAGATATCATCTTATCTAAAGGTTTTCTCAGAAAATCATTATAAATTTTATTTTTTTCTTCATATGACGTAGACTCTAAAAATCTTACTACCGCCAATTCTTCACGAACATCAAAATAATTTGTAGTGGTTGGTTTTCTACCTTTCTTTCTTAACTCAACATTTGTATCTCCTGTTAAATTAACTAATTCAGACATTAAACTTCTTGTGGTTCGTATTTTATGGCTCTGTCATTAATAAAGAAATATTCTTTCTTTGCTGATTCAATCCAAAAACCAACTTCATCTGGTGTTAATGTTGATTCTCCATTTTTGTAATTCCAAAATATTGAACCCTCTCTTAGATTTAAATGTTTGTAACCAATTTTAGGGATTGACATAAATTTAATTCCATTGTGCGTCATTCTTAATAAGAACTCATAACCAAATGTTAATTTGAACGACGGTTTAATTAATCCAAAATCAATAAATGATGACTTCTTAATAACCATACCGGATATTTGGAAGTTCTGATAATCTAATAATGTCTCATTAGTTAAAATTCCCATTTCAGGTGTGAAGTTTGCTGCAAATGTTGCTTCATTGGTAAACCCAACAAATGTCCCTTTTTCATCGGTGTCAACAACTATCGGTAAAAATGAATGAACATCCGGATATGCTTTGGAATATTTCTCAACATTCTCAAACCATATTGTTGAATATTCGTCATCAAATTCAAATAATGATATCCATTGAGATTCTGAAGACCTAACACCATAACTAACTTGAGCCGCATAATTAGGTTCTTTGGTCCATACGTGTTTTTGAACAGTTAATCCACTAAAATCAAATTTATTTAAGTAATCAACTAATTGAGTTTCATCGGTGTGTACAATAATTAAATCGTTAATTTTAAGTTTTTGAGTTTTTAATGACTCAATACATTTTTCAAAATAGGTGACAAATCCTCTTGCCATTGCGGATTTGATTGGTAATATTACTGATACGTCAAAATAGTTTTCCATATTATTCTTCAATTGTTATTAGTTTAGATAGTTGTTCAAGAAATGATTCCATTCTTGTGTTTAGGAATTGTTCAAATAATGAAACTGATAATGTTTCAAAGTCTTCTTTAGTTGGTAATTCACTAACAGTTTTTTCCATTCCTTTATATAATTCAGGATTAACATTATCCTCTAACCAATTTTGTAAAAAATCGGCAATAAAATCAACCAACTGAATTTGATTGTTAATCCAAAGACCATTATCTTCATTCATCCAAGTTGGTACTAAATTAGGTACTAAACCTAACACCGGTACACCGACTTTCATAGATTCTAGTGGGAAAGTACCATAAGCACTTGTATCATCTACCCATACCGATAAGAAACAATCTTTAAGACCGTTAGCAAATTCTTTTTCACTTAAACCTCTCATATCTCTAAATGTTATCCATCTATATTGAGGGAATTTAATGTAGAATGATTTAATGATATTAACCGCATCTCTTTGGTCTCTTGAATGGATTGCCACGATTGGTTTTGGAGGTAATGATTGTTTTTCAAAAATGTCAGAAATATAAGGTTTTAATATTTCATAAGAAATTCCTCTAAATACGTTTTCAATAAATTCTTTTTGAATTTCAGATGTTGTGACACATTTTATGAATCCAAATTGAGACCAAGTTTCTCCCGGTTGTAATGTCTCTAACATATGGTCATAAGCCTGACATAAAACTATTTTACCACAAGGTAATTTAGCAATTTGACTCATTACAAATCCGTATAACTCAGGTAGAACAATAAAATCCTCCGGAGCAATTTGTAATTGTTGACCTTCTATTGATTGATGAGGTAATGATGATACATCATCAGTTAACCAACCTGAAACCCCGGTATATTCCGGTTTTTCGTGTAACATTATTGGATTGAATCCATTTTTTTGTAATGCTAACCCTAATCTATAGATGTACGCGATTGACGCTTTTGCATTACCTTTAGTGTCTTGAACAAGAAGATATATCTTTGATTTTTTACTCTTCAAGTTTTCAATAGACTGTTCTAATTTTAATAATTTTTCTTCTGTCATTGTCTTATAATTTATTTAATAATTTTTTATATAAAAGTGTGTTAAACGCTATTTTAAATGGTACCGATAAATTGTTAGTTCCTTTAAGACCCAATGTTTCATCAAGTTCTTCTGTCTCATCCATAACGACTTCTAACATTAGTTTAATTGTTTCGTATTTAATAATACTAATTGCCGTACCTTCAGTATCTCCCGATGAGGGTTCTTTTCGGTCTTTTACTTGAACGTAATCATCTATTTTATCTAAATCTAAATAATAATTCTCACCTAATATTTTTAACATTATAATATTTGTTTTAAGACACTTTCCAATTCTTTTAACTCGGTAATAGAATATTTAGTATCAATTTGTTTATTGTAACCCGTTTGGTATTTAATTATTGTTATATCATCCGGATGTTCTAATAATAACACAGGGTTTGACGTAAGTAAAACATCAATTTCATTCCACATTGAATTAATTGTCAAATTGCTATAAAATTTGACTTTTTCTAATTGGCAACCAAATTTAGAAAGGAAAAATAATGACGCTGGTTTTGACTTACCAATTTCGTCTGACACTATAGTTAAATCGTGATTATCTCTTAGATTAACATACAAATCGTTTAAGTCATTGAATGAACTATATTCGGTTGATTGTGAGTGACCAAAAATTTCCATTGGAAATTCCTCATATAAAAATGAATATAATTCTTCATCATTTTGAAACTTAAAATGGTCTTGTAATATCAAACTAGTTACCGGTAGAATCATTTCGTACTTAAATGATTCTTCATCTTCAATACCGTCAGTTTTATCTATCATATATTTTTGATAGGTTTGTACTATTTTATCTATTGTATTTCTTAAAACTCCGTTAATCTCAATTGCTATTCTCATCCGGTTCGTTATCGTATTTACGTAATATCTTACTAATCAATGGGTTTCTCACAATATCATTTTTATCTTTAAATTCAAATGTTGATACATAATCATCATCTCTAAATTTTTCTATTGCATCCCATAAACCACTATGAGTTTTATTTTTATATTTATCCGATTGCTCCACGTCACCCGATATAAAGAATTTACTGTTAAACCCAATTCTTGTTAAAAGAAGTTTCATTTGACTTGGTGAGGCATTCTGACCTTCTTCAAAAATTAGAATTGAGTTATCAATATTCATACCTCTCATAAACGCTAATGCAAATACTTCAATGACTTCAATCTCTTTAAGTTTTTCTCTACACTCTTTACCAATAATTTTATTTAATAAATAATAAGATGGGAAAATGTAAGGGTCTAGTTTCTCTTCAACGTTACCGGGTAATGAACCTAATTTTTCTTCGGCCTCAACTGCCGGTCTAACAATAATAATTTTTTCATAAGGAGTTTTTGGGTCCGATAGTAAATCAATCGCGGCTTTCATTGTTATGTAACTTTTACCAACACCCGCTGGCCCGGAACAAACTGTGATTTCACTATCAATTAAAGTATCATAATACTTTTTTTGATTTACAGTTAAAAACTTTTCTTTAGTTTTTCTTCTGATAATTTGAGCAATTAATTCTTTTTTACTTATCGGTTTACCGGTTATTTCCGGAGTCGGAGTCGTTATTGGTTTTCTTTTTCTAGCTTCAGCCATTTTAATTATTTACTAAATTATTTATCCATAGATATGTTTTTTCTATACCATCGTAAAGAGGTTGGTTAACTTTCCATCCAATTTTTTCAAAATATAGATTGTTATCCGAATTTCGACCTCTAACACCGACAGGACATTTAAATCCGTATTTCTCACTAAATTCTTCATTATCTATATTTTTAATAGTAATATTTTTACCTGAGATATCAATAGCCATTTGAGCCAACTCATTTATAGTTACCATCTCTTCAGAACCAATATTAACCGGTCCTAAAAAATTACTACTCATTAATCTTTCAATAGCCTCTAAACATTCATCAATATATAAAAATGAACGAGTTTGTTGTCCGTCACCCCATACTTCAATTTCTCCACCTTCAGGTGTTTCGACAACTTTTCTACACATCGCCGCAGGTGCCTTTTCTTTACCGCCATACCAAGTACCTTGTGGTCCAAATATATTATGGAATCTACCTATACGAACATCTAAGTTATAGTTTCTGTTAAACGCCAAATATAATCTTTCACTAAATAATTTTTCCCAACCATATTCAGAATCCGGATTAGCCGGGTATGCTGAAGATTCTTCACAATTAGGATTGTCAGGGTCTAATTGATTATGTTCCGGATACATACACGCCGATGACGAATAAAATACTTTTTTAACACTAAATTTTGATGCGTAATGAACTACGTTTAAATTTACTAAAGATGAATTGTGCATAACGTTAGCATCATTCTCACCGGTAAAAATATATCCTGCTCCACCCATATCAGCAGCTAACTGATATACTTCATCAAAACTATTTTTCTTATCGTCTAACGATATTTGTCCCGGGGCATACATAACTTGAGAAACGATTAATGGGTTTCTTAAATCACCTTGGATGAATTCATTACAGAAATCATCACCGTAAAAATGTTCGTGTGTTTTAATATCGACAACTCTAACAAAGTTACCTTCACTTTTTAATTTTTTTGCTAGGTGACCTCCAATGAATCCACCTCCACCTAATACTAATATTTTTTTCATACTACCAACTTATTGATTCTTTGTTTACGATATAATTAATATCATTTTTTTCAAAAATTTTATCACAACTTATTTTATCTGATTTCCATTGTTCTAACTCAACTTCAGTAAAGAACTCTTTATTAACCCACCAATCCTCATAAAATAATGTTGGATGGTCTTTTTGTGATACGTCAGAACAAACTAAAATATAACCAGCGTTATTTAAGATATCTCTTTGGGGTATCTTTTCATTATTAATATAATTTTGACCTAGATAAGAATCGTGTTCAATTGTGATTACTTTAAACTTGTAATTGGTATCTAATAATTTTTTTAACAATTTAAATCGTTCACCAACAATTTCCATATCAAGAGATAGATAATCAATTATTTTAGTATTATAATAATTTGGTAAAAACGCTTGATAATCGATATTAAAACAGTCTTCACTAATGAATGGTGTTTTTCTTACTTTCCATTCATTAGAATAATCAATAATATCTATTGATACTCCTTCCCACCCATTTATTTCTAATAAAAAAGTGTTATTTATTTTAATAGGTAAGTAACAACCTAAATCTAAAAAAGTTCCAGTTTTTTGTTTTAAAATATTAAAAACAAAAAAATCTTGACCACATTGTGAATATGATTCCATATTATAAATTTAAACCCCAAGGGTTAATTATTGGTTTATTATGTATGTTTAATTCTTTAATTATTTCTAATTTTTTATCATTGTGAGTCACAACAATAATGTCCGATAATTCAACAACCTCTTTTAAATCTTTCGATTCTTCGGTAATTACTAAATTATCAAATGTTAGAACATTATAATTTAATTTTTTTAATTTTTCATATAAAATATATCCAGGGGATTCTGTGGTTACAGTGGTTTCTGGTTTAAATGATAACCCAACAATCCCAATTATTTTATCTTTAAAGTCGGAAACTTTATCAAATAATAAATTATTTTGTTTGTCATTTATTGTTTGGGTTGCTTTGATATGATGAGCATCCAAACCAACATTTTCCGACATTTTAATAAACGCCCAAGTATCTCTAGGAAAACAGGTCCCACCAAATGCTAAACCACTTTTAATATAATGTGGTGAAATTCTTCTATCGTAACCTAACGCGTTTGTTATATTTTTTGATGTTGTCCCAAATTTTTCACAAATATTACCTAAAAAGTTAAAGAAACTAATTTTCATAGTAATGTAAGCATTTAAACTAACTTTACTAATCTCACTTTCAATTAAGGACATTTTAACAATAGGTGGGTTATTCTTATATATTTTAGAATATAAAGTTTGTGCTATATCACCATATCTATTATTAGATTCCCCCAATATAACTAAATCAGGGTTTTCAAAATCAGTTATTACTGAACCTAAAGCTACTAAATCAGGAATATATACGACACCAAAATTTTTATTTAATTTTCTACCTGAAAAGGATTCAATTTTACTTATTATCTCAAGGTGTGTACCCGGCATAACCGTAGAACTAATTATAAATAAAAAATCTTTTTTATCTGTTTTTTTTAGACTTTTTGATATTGTCTCTATAGCATCGAACACATATTGATTTGAAAATTCCCCATTATTATTTGACGGGGTATTTACTAAAATTATTGCAATATCGGTATCTAAGTTATCATCTTCAAATTTTTCAGTGTAAGTAATATTTTTACCCCCTAAATTTAAATAATTTTCTAATTTTGGTTCATAGAATGGAATATATCCATTTTTTAATATTTTAATTTTTTCTTTATCAACATCAATACCAACAATTTTTTGACCATTTTTGGCAAACGTTGATAATAATGGTAAACCCAATTTACCTAAACCAACTAATAATATTTTTTCGTTATTTATCATATTTTTTTAATATTTTTAAAATAATTTTCATATCCGACCATTTACCAATGGTGATTCGGATACAATTTTCTAAACCATAGAACATACTTCTATCTCTAACTAAAATTTTTTTATCCAATAATTTTTCAATTATATTTTTACTATCATTAACTTTTAGTAATATAAAGTTAGTCTCGGATTCTACATATTTAATATTTAATAACCGTAATTGATTAGTAAACTTATATTTATTTAAGTTAATTTTATTAATTCTTTTTTTGATGTGTTTATAATTCTTTAATAACTCTATTGCGATTGCTTGTGCAAAAGAATTAACTTCTTTAGTATTTCTAATTTTATTAATAATTTTTATTATAGATTCGTCAGCGCAAATATACCCAAGTCTAATAGATGCTAACGAAAGTGCTTTCGAAAAAGTTCGAGTGACTATAATATTTTGGTATTTTTGAACTAAATTTACGGATGATTTGTTAGAAAACTCATAGTAAGCTTCATCTATTATAAATAATTTAGATGGATATTTAATTAACAATCCTTCAATTATTTCGGGGCTAATTAATATACCGGTCGGATTGTTTGGGTTACTAATATAAACCACATCGTTATTCTCAACTTCACTGAAGTCATAATAGTAATTAAAAAAAATATTTTTAATTTCTGAATAATTAATATTATCGGTTATAAGTTTAATAAACACATCAATTTGATTATAGTTTGGGTTAAAAATTAAGACTCTTGACGTTGCATTTAAATATGTAGTAAAAATATACTGTAACGCTGAGTCCGAACCATTAAATGTTTGAAGGTTAGATATAGGTAACTTACAGTATTTTGATAATTCATTATTTAAAGATTTATTGTTAATGTTTGGGTATTCACTATAATTAATTTTAGACAGTGATTTGTTTATTATTTTAGATAATTTTTTACTAAAAGGTATATTACATTCGTTCCAATCTAACTTTTTAACGTTACTTCCGTATAATCTGTTTGATGGTAAATATTCATCTATTAAATCTAATCTTTTATTGTATTTAATCATTTCAAATCGGTAATAACACATCTAAATTTGCCCGTGTTATTATCTCTAATAATTTCGTCAACAATTTTAAATTGTAAAGATAAATCACCAACTCTTTTTTTAATTTCTAAACAAATATTATCGGTAATATTCGTATTAAAATCATTGGTAACCACAAGTTTAATCATTAAACTTTTGTCTGTTTTTTGATGTATTTGAAACATTTGTATTTCCGAACATTTTGACATTACTGTATAGAAATTAACCGAAGGTATTCTAGAACCATTTTCAGATATAATCATATCATCAACTCGACCATTTATTTTTTCAACAATTATTGGTGATGATAATGACAAATTAGGGGTTTCTAATAATTTAACAACATCATTGGTTTTATATCTAATAAATGGCATCACTTTATTATGAAAAGAAGTTCCGACAATTACATTATCAATATACTCAGTATATGAGTAAGTCAAACTTTCGTGATAATTATCACTCAAATTAGACTGGTATAAAAATGAAACTTTTTCAACTTGACCATAGTGCATTTTTAATTTAAACCCAAATACCTTATTAATTTTTTCATCCCAAATGTCTAAACATTGTTCAGATGCGCCGTGTATTGATTTAATATTATATAATTTAAGATTGTGTTTTTCAAGTAAACAAGACAACCAATATGCGGTAGAAGGGTAAGTTACGATGGTATTTGTTTTGGTGTTATTAATGATGTCTACATAGTTATGTATCGTTTCATCATTCAAATGAAATGGTGACATATAAATTCGTTTTAATTCATAATCTTTTACTATTAAATCCGAATCATTTTTTGGTGAATGTCTTCTAATCCATATCGACCATTTATCGTACAACGTTGAATCGTGAGATTTAAAACTGTGTAAAATGTACGCAGCTTCTTTTTTATAAATTGAATCTTCACCGTAAAATTCTAATCGTTTACCTGTTGACCCGGAAGTTTTAAATAAAACTTTATTTCCATTAAAATTTGTTGAGATTAAATCAACTAAATTATTCTGTATTATCTCTTTAGTTAAAAAAGGTAATTTATTAATATCTTCAAATGACTGAATATTACTATTAAATTCATAATTTGCGAACATTTTACCATAAAATGGTACATATTTTTCACAATAAATAAGTAGACTCCTTAATTCGTTAAATTGATATTCCTTGGTTTCATCAAATGACCAAGTATCAACATCTCTTAAAAATTCACAAGTTTCTCTAAAAAGACTATCATAACGATACCTGAATGGTATTATGTTATAATATAAATTTTTAATTATTTTAGGCTGTTTTTGTATTAATGTTTTAATAATTCCCATTGAAAAAGTTTTCAGAATTTATTGCTTTATCATCTATAAAAAAGTCAGCATTAAACTTAACACCGGCTCTTAATTCATTAAATTTTAAACCAAAACTAATGAGTTGGTTATATGTTGGTTCATACCAATTTTTTTTAGAAACACATCCTCGAGCGGTTTCTATTATAATATAATGACCATCATCAAATAATTTATTGACAATATTAATTCTATCGATAAACGGTTCCGAGTTTAAATAATCCCAATTACCATCTTCTTTTTTTTTAGTATCACAAAGTGTGTTGTCTAAATCAAATACGTATCTCATTATTTAAAAAAATTAAATTGGCGTTAGTAGTTTTAACAAGTTTAAAATTTTTTTCAGATAAAAATTGAATAACAATGTTATTATAATCAATATCGTGACCAAACCACCTTTCACAACAAATAATTTCAATTGTATATTTTTTAAAATCAATATCTTTTAATATATCAAAATCTTTACCTTCTGTATCTATAGAAATAAAATCGATATATTGAGTGTTGACTAAATCGTTAAATTTTTTTGTTTTAATTATTTGTTTTTGGTTTAAATTTTGATTAATTGAGGTTTCAGGAAGTAATGATGTCAACCCAACCTTATCATCGTTATCTTGATAGTAAATTACAGTATCTTTTTCATCAATATCACACGCGTAATTTAAAATTGTAACATTATCATTATCACAATATAGTTTAGTTAAGTAATTATAAAAAGGTAAAAATGGTTCGATTAATATTCCACACCAATTATGTTCATTTATTAATTTTCTTGAATTTGACCCTGTTAAACCATCAGCGGCACCAATATCCACAACCACCCTTTTCCTATTTATTTTTTTGTCTTTAAAATACGAAATAACGAAATCATCTTCACCATCATTTGACAAACCAATTTCGTGTTTTAGACCCCATTGTAAAAATGGTCTTTCATTTATTATATTATTGTTCATTTTTTGTTATTTATTTTATTTATTTTAAATCTCTATCTTCATTTTTAATTACACCATTTAAAACATCTGAATGACGTTCAATTATTATTTTAGAGTTTCTTCTATGTGCCTCTAAATGGATGTGTTGATTTTTTTGTCTACCGGTTCCCCAACTAGGGTCCGAATCATATTCAATCCAATATAATCCACTAACTTTACCTAAATATTTATAAGCACGATAAGAAATATCGTGGTCATCATACGAGTTTGGAACCAAATATTCATCAAAAAAATTTAATTTAGTTAAGTCACTAAAATCATACATTAGAGGACCTCTATTAGCGATTTCTCTAACAGCAAATTTATCTCTGGGATATCCGTGTCGTCTATCCGCTTCATCAGTTGAATATAGACTTCCATTAATGTTTTTATTATTATGTGATGTTTGTGCTGTTACAGCAAATACGTCTGAGAACGATAAGAAAGGTTTTAACATTCTTTTATCAAAATCTTTTTCTTTGATTATCATATCATCTTGAATTAATATAACATAATCTGATGTGACATTTTTCAACCCTTCGTTATTCGCTCTTAATTCAAACACATCATTAGTATAAACATATTTTATAATTAAATTAGAATCCTTTAAAATATATTTAACTAAATTTTCTGTGTTATCGGTACATCCGTCAAAAACAATAATTAATTCCTTGGTTAATTCTGAAACATTATTAATAATACCATAACAAACAGATTCTATTAAATCTTGTTTATTATGAGTTGTTAACATACACGTAATTGTTTTATTATTCATTATTTTATTCTTTTAAATACTCGATTATGTCCGACACACAAAATTTCTATAAAATTACTATCATTTTCTAAATAATCTTTAATGGCGTTACAAACATCAATATGTCCTTTAAAATTATTCTCAGGTATTTCTTTATAACAAGAAGAATCATCTAATACTACAATCGAATTTTGTTTTGTGATTTCTTTTATTAATAAAATAACGGAAACAACGCAATCATAGTCGTGACAACCATCAATATAAATTAAGCCAAAATTGTTATATTCTCTTATTTTATTTTTAATATCTTCAGACGTTGAACTTCCATTGATAATATTTTCATTTAAGTTAAACTTTAAATTAAAATGGTTAAAGAGTGATTCGATAATTACTGAATAATTTATATTATCATAGTTAGAAAATTTATCTCCGGAATTATTTAAAGGTGTTACCCCAACATATTTAACTGATTTATCATATCTATCGGATAATAATTTAACTAAACTTAATATTTGTCCTTTGTATACTCCAATTTCTAAAAATTTAAAGTTATTTTTTTGTAATTTAATAATTTCATTCCATAATGAGTGAAATGGTTTTTCACCAAAACCTAACCCATTTGATTCAATGTATGTTCGATGATTAATTAAAAAATCATCTTCGTTATATTTTTTTAAAAATTCAAAATATATATCTTTCAAATTTTTATTTTTGTATTCTATAAAAGTTTCCATTCTTTTGGTATATCTGATGTCCAATGATGATGTACCCAAATTTTTGGTACATAAATATTGTTATGTTTATTTAAATATGCCGACCAAGCGGATAATGTTGATGGTGCAATAATAAGTGTTATACATTTACTTAATATTAACATATCAACAAACATTGGTTCGTTTTCTATTATTATTATTTTGTTATAATCTATATTAAAATTATTAATAAAATTCCTTGCCTTTTCAGTATTATCGGAAACAATGTATATTTCGTCAAAATTACCTCGTTCAATTTCTA
>Ga0181346_1001110_pt1 | contig 11856 bp, 10 predicted proteins | sample Su13VDMM15DN_FD_130100 | JGI IMG/M metagenome (GOLD analysis project Ga0181346, IMG submission 130100) | Freshwater viral communities from Lake Michigan, USA - Su13.VD.MM15.D.N | ecosystem: Environmental > Aquatic > Freshwater > Lake | place: USA: Michigan | collected 2013-07-15 | reverse complement strand
GCCGACCAATACAATTACACCTACTAAAACTGTAACACCAAGTGTGACGCCGACCAATACAATTACACCTACTAAAACTGTAACACCAAGTGTGACGCCGACCAGTACAATAAGAGAAACAAATACACCAACAAGAACTTTAACTCCAACACCAACAAGTACAATGGTAACAGTAACACAAACAAGTACACCGCCATCGGTAACACCAACACCAACACCAACACCTGCTACTTGTCTTGAAGGACACGTACCAAAGGATACCGATTATGAATATAAAGATTGTTGTTACCCTTACTTACAAATATCTGGAAATAGTGGACCAGCTACTGAAGGATTGTTCGTATGTTTTAACACTACTGGTTATAGAAGTGCAAGTGTTACCCCAGTTTCACCTATCGCAGCTTGTGATATAGACGTATTAACTACGTGTTGTGAAATCGACTTGGCTTACAGTGACATTGATGCTGCAGATGCTTGTTATAACACAAAAGAAACATACTATATAAGTATTCCTTGTAAAAGTAATAGTTGTATCTTGGATTATGCGTTAGGAATCTACACAGACGCCTCTTGTGAAACATTAGCCCCTGACGGATATTATTCAGATTGGACTAATACTGGTACTGTAAGTAGTGGAAGTTTTACTTTTAATGGTGCAACGTGTTAATAAAAAACCCCCATCTTTTAAAGGTGAGGGTTAAGAATAAGTACTTTTAATTAACAATAATTTGAATATGATTTTTCCTCAACAAATAAGGAACCATATTTTAAATTAATTTCTTTTTTAATTTCGGCTCTTTTATCATTTGTGGTGTATACTGACCTAGCAAGTTCAATAAATTCAGTATCAAATACCTTATCTCGTTCTTTATCACGGATATCATCTTCAATTTTCCAAAGAACTTGATTAATATCAACCATATTAGAAAAATCTGATTGTTTAATTTTCATTTCATTAAATACAATATTGTAAAGGTAATCGTATTCTTTTTTTACGTTATTTAGTTTTTCATCATCTTTGATAAATGAGGTTTTAATTTGTAAGATTGATAATTTATCAATAATTTCTCCAATTGATACTTCTATTTTCATGAGTTTGTGTTAATTTTATTATGGTAACTTTATTTATTTAAAAAATAATATTATATTACAAAAAAGGAAATAATGATGAACAAACAAATATATTATCTAATCCATACTAATTCGTAAAACACATTTAATAACAAGATAACCCGATTCTACTTAGGTTATAAAAAAATAATATATGAATATTTTAATACACGGAACATTATTAAATCCTGGTGGAATATCCCATCATACTAAAGAATTTAGTAAGTTTTTATCAAGATATCATAATGTTAAAATAAGGAATTTTAACGTTCCTTTTAGTTGGACTAATTACACGGGACCTGATGTCTATAAAAATCTAGATGAGTTAGACGATATACATCATAAAATGTTATATCAACAATCATTACGGGATAGTAATAATAATTTAATTGATTTTCCGCTTTCAGGTTATGATGAATTTTTTAAACCTGATTTTCATTTAATAATGGCCGAAGCTAACCATTATTATCATTATCAAGATTATGATAAACCTGTTATTGTGTACTTTCCATGGGAAACGACAAAATTAAATGATGCGTTTTTAGAAAAATTAAAAACTGTCGATTATATATGGGTACCAAGTGAATGGCAATTAAATGTGTTAAAAGAGAATGGTGTAAACCCTGAAAAAATAAAAGTGGTTCCAGAAGGTGTGGACCCAATTAAATATAATCCAATAAATACCAATAATAAAAAATTAAGAATATTACATATTGGTACATGGGAATATCGAAAATCAAGTTATGAAATTATTAATGCGTTTTTAAACGTTTTTGGAGATAATGATAACGTGGAGTTTAGAATTGGTGTTAATAATAAATTTAGGAAACAAGATAGTCCTTTAGAAACTTTTAGAAAATTTGGTTTACAAATACAAAACAATATTGTGTTTTTAGATACTCTGTATGAGGAAGATTATATTAAAGAAATACAAAATGCTGATGTTTATGTTTCTTGTGCTAGAAGTGAGGGTTGGAATCTTCCATTAATACAATCTTTGGCTTGTGGTGTACCGTCTATATACTCTAAATGTGGGGGACAACTTGAATTTACTAAAGAAAATATTGGTGTTGGTATTAATATTATTGGGGAAGAACCTGCTCAGAAAATAATTAAAATTAATGGTAATAAATGGAATTGGGACCTATATACCCATATTGGTGGTAACTTATATCTACCCGACTACCAACACTTTGAAAATGAATTAAAGAATCTTTATAATTCTTGGTTAAATGGAAAATATGATACTTATAAAAAACAAGCTTTATTAGATTCCGTTTTTATTACCAAAAATTTTAATTGGAATAAAATTGCAGAAACTGCTACTAACATATTAAATAAATACATGGAAGAAAAAAATAACAAAAATAAAACATACTATCTAATCCATAGTGTTAGTTTTGGTGATACGTTAGCGGCAACGCCAACATTGCGTTACCTATCACAATCACATAACCAAAAAATTAATGTTGTATCACACAAAAAACACATTTTTAAAAACAATCCATACGTAAATGATTGTTTAAGTTTTAACGAATTTAATGATTTAGACATACCTGATATTATCAAATACGAATCATTTACTTACGCGGGAAGACAAGACAATAATGGTATTGAAAAAAAGTTTTCACATATAGATACACGACAACTACATGCAATAGATTTAGGTTTTCAATTAATGCCACACCAAATGGAGTATGATTATAATCCTGATTATGTTGAGTTAGAATATGATTTACCTGAAAAATATGTTGTTTGTCATATTACTCAAAATTGGGCAAACAGAACTTGGGACACCAAAAATTGGCAAAGATTAATTAATTGGTTGTCTGAGAATAAAATCTTCACAATATTAATTGGACAAGACCATTCTGAAAAACTTCATGACTCAATTAGTATTGACCCATTAATTAAAGCATGTCCTAAATTAGAAAATCTTTATGGATTAGATTTGACTAATAAAATAGAGTTAGAGGAGATGTATCAAGTGATTAAAAGTTCATCTGTTATTGTAACAATGGATACTGGACCACTTCACATTGCTGGTTGTACTGATACCCATATACTACAACTTGGAAGCGCAACTAATCCATTATTAAGAATACCATACCGAAACAATACCCAAAATTATAAGTACGATTTTGTTGGTGGTTCATGTAACATATTCTGTAATAGTGATTTGAAATATAATGTTAAAGAGTGGGGTCACATAAATTCGGTTGCACCACTTACTGAATGTTCGGAAAATAAACCAACGTTTGAGTGTCACCCACATGTTGATAAGGTAATTAATAAATTGAAAGAAATACTATAATGAATAATAATATTAAATTTGGTATCTATACTTCATTTTACAATTGTGAAAGGTTTATAGATAAAATCTTTACATCAATTGAGGATTTAAATTACGATAATTTTGAATGGCACATTACTGACGATTATTCTGGTGATAATACTAAAAATTTGATATTGGAACGATTAGACAAGAGTCCATTAAAACATAAAATAATTTACTATGTTCAATCAGAAAAAAAACAAATGTATTGGAAACCAAATGAGTTTTTTGATGAAACATTTGATTGGATTATTTTGGTTGATGCTGACGATGATTTCGATAAGAATTTCTTAAATGTGTATAACATATTTTTATATGGGAAAGATGATATTTCTTTCGTGTCGTCGGACTGTTTTAAAATATATGAAGAAACAAAATCATTACATTCAATATCTTATTTATTAAATGATGACATTATTTCAAATAAAATTAAAAGATATCACCCATCTTGTGATTACTTAAATAACCTTAGTTATTCTTGTTTTGGGTTATTAAGAGGGTTTAAAAACATAATACCATCATTTGATGTTGATGATATGTTAGCGTGTGCTGAAGATAGTTATCATGTATTTTGGGCAAATTCTTTTGGAAAATATTTGCACATACCAAGACCATTATATATATGGAATCTTAGAGATGATTCAGAATCCCATAGTAAATCAATACCACCAAACTTTAATGGTAACTTTAATGTCGCATTAAACAAACTTAATTTAAATGACGGTGGAGTTGATAAAAAGTTTAATGACATTTATGTTGAAACTTCAACTTTATCATCCTACGAATTTGAAAAATTGAAGGGTAAAAGAGTCTCGTTATGGACAAGAATATTATCACAAGGACAGAAAGATATTCTAAAAAAATTATACTATGATGTTGAATTAGGGTTTAATGATGTTGATGCTGAGATACATTTGTTTTCCTTAAATTATTTTAATGAAAATGATTTAGATGAAATATTAGAAGATACTAAAGGTAAAAAAATGATGTTTTATTATCAAAATCAAAATTATCATAAAACCAATGAACAAAAAGAAAATGAGTTACAAATTCAATTAAACAAATATCTAAATATTATTGGTAAACATACTGGACATAGTTGGTGGACATATATTAGACATTTTATCATAAAAAATTAATATGGATAAAAAATTATTTTGGACTTTAGGTCCTAACGGTGATGAAATTTTAAGGAATTTAGAAGAAGAAAATAAAGAATTTACAACAAATGATTATTATAATGGAAAATTTGACTCAAATAATTATCAATGGTATGAAATGTTTAATCATTATGTTTATGATGATTTAGGATGCGATTATGAAAGATACGGATGTTATATAATAGAAGGTGATGTTGTATTAGACTTAGGTGGTAATATTGGAGTATTTGCTCATAGAGCAGAAATTCGTGGAGCGTCAAAAATAATTTCATTTGAACCAGTTACACCAACTTTTAACTGTTTAATAAAAAACAAAGGACCTAAAACTTTAGTCTATAAAAACGCTGTTGGTGGTAATAACGGTTTTACTACCTTTAGAATTCACACAGATTTTACACACATTGGTGGTGCAACAAGTGAAGACCAAGATTTAATTTTAAACCAAAGACCTGTTATTCACTCAGAAAGAGTTATTATTATTGGTATTAATGAAATATTTGAAAATATGGAAACCAAAATTGATTTTATGAAAATTGATATTGAAGGTGGTGAAATTGATGTACTTACAGAAATTAAAGATATTCACTTACAATCTTTAAGATGTTTGGCGGCAGAATTTCATAAAACAAATGATGACTTTGATGTATTCCAATCTAATTTTATTAATAGAATGGACAGTTTGGGTTTTAACCATTTTACGGTGTATCATGGAAATTGTGATTTAAGAACACTAACTTTTTGGAAAAGATGAGTAAAATTTGTATTATAACATCATATACAGACCATATCAGATGGGATAATTATGGTAAGTGCGATTATGGCGATTTTGCATCATTAAATCATCACGAATATTCAAATAAACATGGGTATTCATATGTTAAAGAAATTGTAAAAAACAATGACTATATTGATTGGCATCCAACATGGATTAAAATTGATGTTTTAAAAAAATATCTTCCATTATATGATTATGTGGTATGGATAGATGCTGATGCGGTATTTGTTAATCAGGACATTACTATTGAAGATTTAATTGATGGTGATGTTGATTTAGTTGTTCCTAAACTTGAAGTAGATAAAATTAGTGGTAATATGTGGACACATACAAGCACAGGTCTTATGGTATGGAAAAATAGTGAATGGTCAAACAGTATGTTAAATTTATTATGGAATGAACCAAAACAATTTAGATTTGAATTTTTTCATGAACAATCTAGACTTGATGAATTACTACATGAAAACTTTAAATTAGATGGTGGTGAAAATATTTTAAATAAAACAATTACAGATATTGAAACACCCATTATTTTAGGAAATATAAAAATATTGCCCTATTCTTACCACAGATGTTGGGAAGATGGCGAAATGAAATATGTATATCATGCTGGCGGTAATACACCAACTAAATTTGAAAGAATTAAACAAGTTTTAAAAAATAAATAATAATATGTTAAAAATATCTTACACAACAATTGTTAATGAACACTTTGAGCCTTACTTACAACAATTAATCAAATCACACCAAATGTTTAGTAGGATAGACTTAACAGTCTATACTGTTAATTTTGAAATTAAAAATAACGAATATAGTAATGTAAATTTTATTAAATATATTGATGAAAATTTACAAGAATTTGATGAAACAGGAAAAAATAAATATATTAAAAATGAATATGAAAAACATAAATACACTACTTTACTAAAGTCTAAAGTTTTAAAAAAGTTTTCAGATTTATATGATTATTATTTTTTTATAGATGCCGATGGGTTACTAACAAAAAATTCCGATACATTAGTCATCAACACAATAAATGAATTTGGATTTTGTAAATTCCCAATTAGTGTAAAATTTTTTTACGATTATAGTACAACACACAAATATACAGAAACTTATTTTAATGAAATGGGAGTTTTTAACCCAAAAGCATTAGGATATTACCCTTTAATTGATTTATATAAAACTGAGTTTAGTCAAATAGAATATCTAACAACATATTGTGTTTATTACACTAAAGAATGTATTGATTTTTTAGATGAGGTTGAAAAAATATGTTTTGATGATAACGTTATAAAAGATTATGACAGATACCTTCCTTTAGGTGACGAAACTGTTTTTAATTACTTATATTCTAAATATAATTTTAACAAATTTATATCATCATATCTTTGTTTTGATGTTAATCCGCATTTAGAAATATCAGAAGTGATAAACAATTTAAAATTATTAAATAACTTTATTTCATTTATACACACAAAAAGATATAATCCGAATTTACAAGATGGTAAAAAATTTGATGATTTAAAAATTAATGAGTATGACCAAATATTTGAAGTTTTACAAGAAAAAGAATCTTTGGATTCTAAAATTAATATAACATCTTTTGAAAAACAACCTGATTTAGATATCGTAAGATTTAATCTTAATGGTGACTTTAATTCCAATTTTAATGTAAGGGTCGTATCTTTATTTCGTCCAAATGAAGAATATTCTTTTAATATGGACCTATATAATAATGTTAATTTTTTTATTACAAAAAAAAATAACGGATGGGTTAAAGATTTATATTTGATTATCACACATTTTAAAGGATATGGGAACATAATAAAAGATTGCACTAAAATAAATTAACACAAAATATTAACTAAAAATGAAAAACGAATTATCAATTGAAGAAATTGCCGACTACATCCTTGAAAAGGATTTAATAAACAAAAACATTACCATTCAAGTATATGAAGAAATTGTTCATCTTGGACATTTTTTAAATAGTTTAAAACCGCATAACATTTTAGAAGTTGGTGCCAGAGGAGGTACTTTTTTACTTTTTAGTAAACTATCAACAGGAACTAAAATTGCTGTAGACATGGATAGTATTTTTAAAGATAGTATATATCTTTCTATGATTGGTGAAGATTTTCATTTTTTAAATGCGGACTCGCAATCAATTGAAACATTTGAAAAAGTTAAAAGTATTTGTCCCCAATTTGATTTTATCTTTATTGATGGTGACCATTCATACGAAGGTGTGAAAAGAGACTTTGAATTATATAAACAATTATTAAGTCCTCGTGGTTATATTGCATTTCATGATATTGATTCAAACCACGTATTTAAAGATATCTATAGTGATGATGAACCAAAGACCGGAAAAGTCAGAAGATTTTGGGAAGAGTTAGATTACGGAAGTAAAGTTGAGATTATTTGTCAAAAATCAAATGGTAAAGGTTATGTACCATATAACCATTTAATCAAAGAACATTTTGGCGGTATTGGTATTTGGAAACCTTAAAAACAATATTAAATGAAAACACTACTAATTTTAACACCGCACATGTCAACAGGAGGTTGTCCTCAAGTAGTCACTAAAAAAGTAGAACTACTTAAGGATTATTATAATGTCATTGTTATTGAGTGGGAAATGATTGCTTGGGATTTCGTAGTCCAACGAAATAGAGTTATTGATATGATTGGTGATAAGTTTATTTCTTTATCAGAAAACAAGGAATATGAGTTATTTAACATAATTGAAGACCATAAAGTTGATTACATTATGATTGAAGAGTTTTCAGAAACTTTTATACCGAATCATATTATGAAACGTCTTTATTCTAAGGATAGAGAATATAAAATATTTGAAACAACACATTGTTCTTATACTGACCCTAATTGGAAGAAATTTTTTCCAGATAAATTTATTTTTGTGTCTCCTCATTCATTAGATGTGTTTAAAGATTTGGGAGTCCCTATGGATTTAATTGAATATCCAATTGATATAAAAATACCAAACAAAAAATGGGCTCAAGAACAATTGATGTTAGACCCTGAATACAAACACATTATTAATATTGGGTTATTTACTTCAGATAAAAATCAAGGTTATACGTTTGAGATTGCGAGATTATTACAGGAACATAAAATTATGTTTCATTTTATTGGTAATCAGGCGAGTAATTTTATTAATTACTGGCGACCAATCATGGAAACAAAACCAGAAAATTGTATTGTTTGGGGTGAAAGAAATGATGTGGACACATTTGTGCAAGCATGTGATGTACATCTATTTAGTTCAATTATGGAATTAAATCCACTATCAATTAAAGAATCTTTGGAGTATGAAAAACCAACAATGATTTTTAATTTACCAACATATAAAGAGAAGTACGATAATGAGAAAAATATTCAATATCTAACTGGTGATGTTGAAAAAGATGGTCAAAATTTATTGTCGATTTTAGGTATCAATCCAATGTTAAATTATAAAATACAAATGGACAGAATCACAATAATTAATGATTTAATAACTAAATACAATTTTAAATCATATCTTGAAATTGGTGTAAGAAATACTTTTGAATGTTTTGATTTAATAAATTGTGAATTAAAAGATAGTGTTGACCCAGGATTTGAAAACCACATAAATAATGTTAAATATAAATTAACATCTGACGAATTTTTTAAACAATTAGATTCCAGTAGTTTAGATAAAGATTCTAATTATAAATGGGATATAATTTTTATTGATGGACTTCATTTGTCATACCAAGTTGAAAGGGATATTACAAACTCCTTAAATCACCTTTCTGAAAATGGAATTATTGTTGTTCATGACTGTAATCCACCAACTTTACATCACGCTAGAGAGGATTATTCAAATCATGATACTCCAGCAATGGGTATATGGAATGGTACTGTTTGGAAATCCTTTTATAAATTAAGATGTACTAACCCTAATTTAGATATGTGTGTAATTGATTGTGATTGGGGTGTTGGTTTGATTAAACGAGGGTCTCAAACATTATGTGATATAAAAAACGAATATTATGAATTCTCCATTTTTGATGAAAATAGAGAATTATCTTTAAATTTAATCACTTATGAAAATTTTTCTATTTGGTTAGATAAACCTTTTTATTTAAATAAAAAAAACAATGAATATTAATATATCAATTTTAATTATAAACTTAAATACATTAGAATATACAAAACAGTGTGTTGAGGATTTGTTATTACAGGATGTTCCGTTTAATCTAACCATAATTGACCAAAATAGTACTGAAGAAGGTACTTGGGATTATTTAAATTTATTATTTAATAAACACTTAAATGGTTCATTTTATGGTAAAATAAATGTTTTAAGTGTTTATAACACTGGTTATAATAAACCCGTAAATCAAGTATGGAATGATTTTGTTAAAGAATCTAATACTGAGTTTATTTGTTTACTCAATAATGATGTTCGTTTATCACCAAATTTTTTATCTTCATCAATTTCTGTTATGGACTTAGAACCTTCGGTTGGGTTTGTTAACCACGTTACAAACAATAAAAATTATTCATCTTGGGACGAAAATTTAGAATATGTTATTATGGATACTCCATACAGGCAGGGTTGGGATTTATTTTTTAGAAAGTCTAATTATAACGAAATTCCTAATAATTTGATATTTTATTTTGGTGATGACTATATTTACTCAAAACTTTACTCTTCAGGATTTAAAGGTGCTTATATCTTAAATTCACCAATGATACATTTTTTATCTTCAACCACACCAGAAAAAGGTAGGGTGGATAGTGGGGATAACGACAGAAATAATTTTAATAAATTAAATTTAACATTCAAAGACCTTTCATTTAACGAAGATTTATGTAGATGGTCACCAGAGTTTTATAAAATAACAAAAAAATAAATGAAAACAATTTTAATTACAGGATGTGCGGGATTACTTGGTTCCAATTTCTCTAGATATCTTTTATCTAAAGGATATATAGTTATTGGTATTGATAATTTTTTTGGTGGATATAAAGATTTTCTACCGACTAATGAAAATTTTAAATTTTATGAATTAAATCTTGAAACTTCAGATTTAAATGAAATTTTTAATAATCATAATATTGATTGTGTATTTCATTTTGCCGCTTATGCGGCTGAAGGTCTATCACCATTTATTCGTAAATTTAATTACACTAACAATGTAATTTCTTCAGTTAATTTAATAAATCATTGTATACAACAAGATATTAAAATAGTGTTTACATCATCTATGGCAGTTTATGGAAACCAAATACCACCATTTAATGAAAATATGGTACCATCACCAATTGACCCATATGGAATTGCAAAATTTTCAATAGAACAAGATATAATATCAGCAAATAATCAATTTGGATTAAAATATAATATAATTAGACCTCATAATGTATTAGGAATATATCAAAATATTTGGGATAGGTATAGAAATGTAATAGGTATTTTTATTAGAAGAGTATTAAATAATGAACCTATTTTAATATATGGTGATGGTGAACAAACAAGAGCATTTTCAGATATAAAATATTACATGGAAGTTTTTGAAAATTTAATTTTAAAATTTAATAATCAAAAATATAATATTGGTGCTGAAAAATATTATTCAATAAATGAAATTGCAACTATAGTTCAAAATATAGGTATTAAATTTGGTTATCACTCAAATATAGAATATGGTGAGGCACGACATGAGGTTAAACACGCTTATTGTGACCACACAAAGGCAATTCAAGATTTAAATTTTACAGATAATACAAATATTAATGAATTAATTGAAAATGTGTTTACTTGGGCAATGTCTCAACCAAGTAGAGCGGTTAAAAATATGAACTATGAAGTTGATAAAAACATATACAAATATTGGCAGTAAATTATGAATATATTAAAGATAAACGACATAGATTATGATATGTCATCACCATCAGGATTAGATTTTAAAAGAAAATACATAACATCTTTTGGTGATTCATTTGTACCATCAGTTGAGGTAAATTGGCACCACGTAAATGGGTTCTATTTGGAATTAAAAACGGATTCTAAAGATTCGTTTGTTATTGAGGTTATTGATAATACTGATACAGTTATACATAAAACAACGTTAACGGGTGGTATGTATACAAAACTATCAAGACAATATTTTAATGGTATTAAATATAGAATTTTCCATCAAAATGTTTTAATTAAAGAAGAGTCAATAAGTTTTACAAATAAAAGAATTTTTATTGCTTTTGATTCATCTTCATTGGGTGATACAATCTCTTGGGTTCCATATTGTGAAGAATTTAGAAAACATCATAATTGTGAGGTAATAGTTTCAACATTTAAAAATTACTTATTTGAAAAAACCTATCCAAATCTTACGTTTGTCCAACCAGGTTCGGTTGTTAACAATATACATGCAATGTTTAACTTGGGTTGGTTTTGGGATGAACAAAGAGAGCCT
>Ga0181346_1001108_pt1 | contig 11866 bp, 1 predicted proteins | sample Su13VDMM15DN_FD_130100 | JGI IMG/M metagenome (GOLD analysis project Ga0181346, IMG submission 130100) | Freshwater viral communities from Lake Michigan, USA - Su13.VD.MM15.D.N | ecosystem: Environmental > Aquatic > Freshwater > Lake | place: USA: Michigan | collected 2013-07-15 | reverse complement strand
CAAATTGCAGCTGTTCTCATGTGAGCAAAGTTAAATATTAATTATGTATTTTGAAAGGGGGTGTATCAAATAAATGATATAATATAGCGTTCTTATCTTCTAGCTTCTGCAGTAACTTTTATACCTTGTGCTTTAGCTAACTCAGGATATAAATAAGCAAGATATTCATTTTGGATTTGAGCAGCTACAGGTATCATATTAAAGAAGTATTTAGTAGGATGAGACTTTTCAATCATTTCTTCATCATCTGTTGCTTGTCCATACATTTCTTTACCTGTATACCAAAACACTTGTCCAGCTCTACTTAAAAGACCAAGAGATGGAATTACAGATCCTTTGGTCATACTTTCAAACGATAGAGGATTGTAATAGAATGTGATCTCATCAGATATCTTGTTTATAAGTTTTAGAGTCCATCTGTATTTATTCTTTTCTTCTTCTGTAGCATCTTCTGGTGGTTCAGCAGATTTAGCTGCAATAAGTAAACCAATAACACCAAGCAATAGATATAGTTCTTTCATTTGATTAGCTATTTGTTCTCTCATAAGATCTTGGAATTCCTCTTCTGTAATCTCTAATTCCTGACCAGTCTTTCTGAAATAGTCTAACTTCTTAACTTCAAGTATTTCATTAAGTATTTGTAATCCTTCATCTGTACCAGTTATTATAGCTCTCATTTTTGCTATGTTTTTAAACCCTACATATTGCCAGGTTTTAACAAATGCTCTAGTTCTACCATACTCCCATTTATCAAGCTCTGCATTCTTATCAATTCCTAATGTGTGTTCAGCAACCAGTTTAGGCATCCAGTTTTTAAACATCATGAACGAACTAAATATAGTATCTCTTCTATAGCCAGCTTTATTGTCTTCATTCATCTGACCATTAAGCTTTCTACCATATTCAATAATCATTGTTCTGAATTTAGCAAGCTCTATGTCACTCACTCCTGGAATTATCACTTCATCATTTTCAATAGTAGCCACCTTGTCTAAAGAAGAAGATTCTTTTAGCTCTTTTACTCTCTCATTGAATGATTTTTCTAAAGCCTTTCTTTCGCTTTCAGACAATCCTTTTCTAGCATTTCTATCTTGTTTCTTTAAATACTGAATTATGTTAACTATCTTACCATCTACTACCATTGAGTTATCAATAATACTCAACGCACTACCCATCTGTAATCTTCTTTCAGCAAAAGAGTTGGTTGACATCATCACATCACTAAATGTCCATGTAGATAAATATTTACCAAGACCTTGTTTCTTAGCTATTTTTCTTCTTTCTTCTGTAGTTACATCTTCATTCAATGGTACAATAAGATCTAGAATTCCTTTTTGTATTACACTGAAGTTGTTTCCTGTAACAATCTTGAAGTTGTTCTTTTGGAATTCTCCAAATGAATACATAGATCCTCCATTAACAAATGCTTGGAAATTGTATCCTATAAAGTTAGCTCCAGCAATAAGAGGTTTAAGTCCTACAGCAAGAGCACGTGTTAATGTATCAGCATTACTTAATAGCTTTTTAGCATTTACTGTCTTTGCTTGTTTATCTTCATCTGTTTTGCCTAATTTTTCTCCAAGAGTAGCAAAACCAACGTTTCCTAATGATCCAAGATCTTGTCCTAGTTTATATAGTCCATCATCAATGATTGTTTTTAATACATCTGCATTCTTGTTCTCTGATTCATTTACACTTAAATCTCCATCTGTAAACTGAACTACACCATTCTCGACTATAAGACTTCCTTTAGCTTTCTCAACAGCATGTAGTGTAAGTAGAGTGTTCTCTAAGTTTTTAGAACTCTCATATTCCAATAAAGACTTAACCCACATTGCTCCAATCTTATTAAGATCAGTAGATAGTTGATTTACATTTTTATCTGTTTTAGTAAAGTATTTAGGAATTGACTTTCTCACCTTACCTGTCTCAGGATCTATCTTAGAAACATTCTGTTCTTCGTTTATCCTAGTTTGATAGAAGTCTGTCCACAAAGATTCTTTTGCCTGAGCAGATAGATCATCTGACTGTGCAAACTTCTGAAGCATAGTAGCTTCTATCAATGGAAAGAATGAACTTCCTTGTTTGTCAAGGTATCCCATTTGTCTAGCCTTAGCATTCAAGTTACTATAGAATTCCCATACATCAAATGCAGCTTTGTTTCTACGTAAGTCCATGTACTCTTTAGATAGATGGCCTTCTTCAATCATTACTTCTCTGAATAATTGTTTGAATCTGTAGTTATCGTATCCATCAAATTGATCACTCTCTATATCTAATGAGTCTTTAAGTTTAGTTTTTCTCCAAGAACGTTGTAATGAATCTTCCTCTGAATCATTTGAGAATACAGTTTTGTCAAGATCTGCTAATCCTTTTTCAATTGCAGCCTTAGCAAGTTTATTATACTCAGTGATGTTCATATTCTTCAAGAAGAAAGCTTTATCACGTTTCTCTCTAGCATCTTTTAATTCATTCCAGAATGCAGAATCAAACTTCTTAATAAGATTTAATCCTGTTGGAGACATTGTCCCAATCAAATCAAATGCTTTTACACCTCTGGCTGCAGCTTCTTTCTCTAATGGAATGAGTAGCTTCTCATACTCCTTCATCTTTCTAGCAAACTCAATGTTTACAAGACTCTTAGCATTCATCAGTAAGTTAGAAGCAAGCTTGATAATCTTAGCAGAAAGTTTAGATCCTTCTAAGAATGTCTTAGCAAAACCATTAATCTCTCTCTCAGCATTAAGTATAGTTTCTTTTGTTTTCTCTGTAGTGATGCCTTCTTTCATTCCTAAGTGTACAGCATATTGACTCTGTAAATCAGAAATCTCATTCAACATTCTGCCTGCCATAGAAGATATATGCTCTAGTTCCTTTAATGTCTTTCTGTTCTCATCAGTCATTCCTTCTCTTTCATATTCAGAAAGAAACACTTGGTCCATTGATGTAAACTTTACAGCACTGGCACCATATTCAATTAAGTCTCCAAGTTTTTTATCTAGCTCCTCTTTACTTATTGTTTCATAATCCACTTTAGCAAAGTCATCTAATGCAAGTCTTGCACTAGTTAAAAATGATTTACCTACAGTTACAAGAGGTGAGAAGTTTAATCTAACATGTAGATTACGAATAGCATCACTTAACTTGTTAATCTCTAATATCTTAGCATACCTATCTTCAGCAGGTACTGGTTTCTTATATAGTTTCTCCCATTGCTCTCTTAATGATTTAACAAGAGAATCAATCTTTGCGTTACCTGTAGTTTCTGAATTGATGGGAACAGGAAGTAAGTATAGATGTGTTTCTTCTAATGAATTTAACTTACCTATCTCCATAGATGTAGGAGCAGAGAATCCACTTTCAGGTTTACCTTCAACAGCATATTGATAGTTTATCACAAAAGGAATCATTCTGGCCTTTCTTAGTTGAGTAGGTTTTAATCCATAGTTATAAAGGATCTTTGTATACTCACCCATCTGAGCTTTCCAGTCTTTTTGTTTACCCCAGTGAATGTCTTCATCTACACTCTTGTTAACAGATGTAGTTTTCCAGTCAAGGATATCCACTTTAACATCTTCTGTACCATCTTCTTTTGTGTAAGGTTCTATAGCAATGAAGTCAATTGCAGATGCAAGTTTACCTTTCACTCTTTCATTAACTGCCTTAGCTTCTAGTATAAAACGTGTACCTGGTTCATAAGAGTTAACAAGTTCTATCATAAAATCTTCCACTCTTTTTTTAACTTTAGCATCAAGCTTGGTTGATATTGCACCAGTTAAAGGAGTAGCTAATTTATATCCATCCTTATCAACAAGATTGTTAGTTACAAATTTATATATGTAGTCATGTATTTCAGTTCCCCAATCTTTCTTTTGGTCATCCAAAAACTTCTGAAGATCAGTTCTATCAGGAAGAGTTTTTTTGAGTGATGATGTTACAGAAGGAATCTCTTCAGGAAGGCCATCAAGTTCATAATGTCTTTTTACAATCACTTTACCTGATGCGTCTTTTACTTCATCAACTAGCTTTAATCTTTTATTGAAGTCTGTAACTGTATCATAGAGTTTATCTACAATAGAGTTTTTAAGTTGATAGAATATACCCCCATTAGTTATATCAGAAACTATACCACCCACTTTACCAGATAACACTCTGTTCGAAGTTTCTTGGAAGATATCTATGTTAGACTTTCTGTATTGTCCTTTAATGAAATCAAAAATAGTATCAAAAAATCTCTGAACCATAGAACGAGTTGCTTCATCTCTTAACTCAGGAAACTGCGTAGAGCCCTCAGATTGATTGATAACAAGTTCAGCTATAAGTTTATCTACAGCTTCCTTCTTTATCTTTCTGATGTCTGGTTTACCATTAGATAATTGATATGCTTTCTTACCCTTATAAGCTTTTAATGTCTCATCATAGATTTTGAATCTACCTATCTTAGAGATCATTTCTGTAATAAGTTTTGGGTTAGTTTGTTCTATGATAGCTGTAGCTACGTGTATCACCTCTTCTGTTAAAGTGTAGTTTTCTTTACCCTGAGCAATAGCAATCACTCCTTTAACAAGGTCAGCAAGTCCATTGATTCCTTTAGTGTCTATATCAGGGTTACCTTTAACATAGTCTTCTAGAGATACAATGTCTACGTCCATCTGTTTAGCTACAGTCTTCATTAAAGCCACTGTCTTATCAGAAGATTTAGATGCAGGTTGTTCCACCTCAATGTATTCTGCTTCAGGAACATCACCTTGATGTACCTCCCACAGATAATGAGCCATGTCTTCACCTCTGGCAGCCACTAAGGACTGCCACTCTTTCGAACTAGTATTTATACAACTTACCATTATTTACAAATTTCTCGTCTAACTTCTTTTAATACTTGGCCAATCTCAGTGTCAGTATATCCCATCTTGATTAACATATCTAAACCAATATCGCTTAGGTTATAAGACTTACCATCTTTCAACACACGTTCTTTGGTTGATCTCTCTTGAGGTTGTTCTACCACTTCAGCAGCAGCAGGTGCTGTTTCAGTTGGTGTAACTTCAGCAGATACAACTTCTTGTCCTAACAGAGTTAATTCAATCTCACTATCCTCTACCTCTCTTGCCACTTTCATAAATCCATTATCTAATACAGATGATCTAGATACAGTTGATAAAGGTTGATTTGGAAATGTTTTACCATAAAACTCTTGAGCTCTGAATGAATCTCCCCATGCATTAACCATTTTGTATATAAAATTTAAATAGGTTCTTTCAACTCCATCTTTACCTTTGAACGTAGATGATTGAACTAAAGGAACTCTTACCCCCTCTTCATTCTCTCTATACACTTTCTTGAACAATCCTTTATAAACATGAGATGTATCTCCTGTTTTTCTAGCTTTGATCCTTTGAGCTTTAGTAATGTCTCCTTCATAGCTATATGAAATAAAGTCATCATTTCCTTCTCTTGAGTACATAGGGATTGCAATCATTTCAGGAAGTTTCCCATCAAGCATTTTTGTTTCTAAAACTCTACTTAAGAATTGTCTTTCTGGATAGAACCATCTTCCAGGAGTTGTTTTACTTTCCTGTAACTTTCCTCTCTTATAAGTAACAAATTCAGGGTTATTCCAATTACCTCTCTCTATTGTATCCAATTGTTTGAAGTCAGCTAAGTTAGGTAAATTTTCTAAGTTAGATAACGTTTTATTATAAAATTCTTTGAAATCATTATAAGGAAGAAGGTTAGTAATTGCAATAGGAGAGTTAGTAAGTCCTGACTGTATTACAGCAAGTCTAACAATCTTACCATATAGGTCTTTGTTCTCATCCCCAAGTTTCTTTTTCAATTCATTAAACCCATAGATGATTAAGTTTTGATCATACACCTTATTACTTTTTCCTTTGATAGATATATTATCTGGACTAGGGATTAGCATGTTCATCATCTTTCTAGTTTGCTTAGGTGAGTATCCTATTTTACCTAGTAGTTCAGGAGATATACTTCCTTTTGGATATGTCTTACCATCTTTTAATGTATACTCATCTAGTATAATCTTTTTACCACTTTCTAATTGCAGTGAGTTAAGGATCATATTATCAAATAATGGATGACTTTTATCTTTCAATACCATGTCTCTGAACTCAATAATTTGTCTAGCTGCACTAGGTTCAGTTGCGTTACCTAATAATATCTTCTCAACAGATGTGTTAAGTTTTCTGTTATTCTGTACAGCCCAGTCAAAAAGATCATTCACTGCTTTCTGAGACACTTTGATAAAATCTCTATCATTAAGATCTGTATAAGGAAGTAGCACTTCTTCCATCACCTTTCTAATGTTCTTTCTATCAGAGATTAGAATTTCAGCAAATGCATCACGTACCTTATATATACTTTGAGCAAGAGGTCCTATAAATGAGTTTTCAAGAATACTATCTACAGCAGGTATTACTTCATTCTTATCGTTTATAGAAGAAAGTATAGTCTTTTGTGCTTTAGCAAGCTGTACTTGTTTCTTGAATACTAAGTATGGGTCATTGATTGTAGCTGTATCAAAGTTAGATCCTTGTGTCACTTGGAATACGTGACTAGCCATCATAGCATATTTCAAGAACTCATCTAGTATATAGTTTTGTTGAGCTAGTTCTACAGGACTCATATCGTCAGCAGACTTACCTATCATATCAAACAACTCTGTCTGACTAGGAATTCCATCTACAGGTATGTTGTCTTCTGCTAGGTAATCATATTTTGCATCATCAACAAATTTCTCAATGAACAACCATGAGTATCCATTATTCTGAATTGTTTTTAGATAGTCACGAATGATTGGTTGGTTCATAAAGAATCCAACTGTATCAACAGGTACACCAAGTTTAACTAAGAACAACCATGTAGAAGCAACGTTAGGGTTAGCTCCAAGTCTCATGATCCAAGGATCTTTAGAGATATCCACATACCAATCAATGAACTGTCCAATGATATCAGAAATAGAATTTCTTTTAGTTTTATCTTTGTTAGCATCTTCAATCATAGATAGAGTGGCACGCTTCATACCATTAATCATAACAGAATTGTATTCTTTAAAGTTAACCTTAGCATCCCCTAACCAACGTTTATCTTTCTCATCAGCCAAGTCATCTAACTTCTCTGGATCAACATAAATAAGACTACGTTGACTTTGAGCGTGGTTAGTTTGATTTACAGCAGCAATACCAATAGCATACTTACCTGTAACAAAGTAATGTCTCAGAGTGGTCATGAATCTTCTACTTAACATGTTTCCTACAGAACTATAGTCCACTTTAGTTTCGCCAAGTTTTTCACGTATCTTATCTTCTAATCCTTTAAGATCATCTGCAGAGTTAGGTTTGATTAAGTTATCAAAGTTAAGATCGTTAGATATAAGCTTCTGCAATGATTGAATGTATTCATTCTCTAATGATTGTTTGTATAGATCATCAATAACATCTTCTCTTTGGAATGAATATTCTTCAGCAAAAATAGCTTCCATTAATTTATCTACAGATTCTCCTTTTCTTAAAAGTTTTTTAGATCTTAGATACTCGTTGAATTCTCCATCATCATACATCTTACCAAACTTATCAATGGCTTCTTGACCTATACCTAAGTAAGGAACCACTTTAGGTTTTTGATCATTGCTAGGATATAAGTTTTTCAAATAGATTGACAACTTATCAATATCAAAATCTGATCCAGCTTTCTTAACAAGTTCTGATGGAATAACAACTGAGTCTTTATATCCTTCTGGAAGGAACTTAGCTATCTCAAATACGTCAATAGAGTTTTGTTTCTGTGTAGGGATACGAAATGCCACACCCATTATAGCTTCGAACTCTTTCTTACCCTGTGGGTCATTATTGAAATAGTCCATAAGTTCTTTATCAGACATGTTTGATTTAAACCATCTGCCTACCATTATCTGGCAAACGTTTATTGGTTTACCATTTTCATTTCTAGTATAGAACTTAAGTAGATCAGAGCTAAAAACATTTTTACCTTTAACTATTTGTTGGCCAGGTCTTTTTGATTCTAACAATGTAGAAGGAATTTGTACCTTCATACCTCCAGATATCTTAGGAGATACAACTTTCTTATCAGCAATCGAATAAAGAATGTTTCTGATTTGTTGGTATGCAGGTGTTGCTTCTAATACAACATCACCATCTTTAAACCCATCAAGTGCATCTGTAATATTATCATTGACTTCTCGTTGTAATATTTCGTCTTCTAGTGTTTTAATCAGTTTGGCTTTGTCACTTATTTTAAAAGTCTTTTTACCTTCATCATTAATTGATTCTTGGATACCAAGTTTGTTAAGAAGAGTTTTATATCCTTGCTCTATCTTAGCTTGTAATATAGCTTGATTATGTTTGATTTCTTTATATAGTTCAGATGATGCTAGTTTTTGTTCAGGAGTTAGTTTTATCCATTTAACAAATCTAGTATTGAAATCTTCTGTAGCAGAATCAAAATCAATTGGCACACCAGCTTGCATAAAGTCCATTGTAACAAGTTTTGTAACCTGAGATCCTTGTGTTACAAAAGGAGCATCCTTAGAAGGAACCTCTGCCTGTACACCCATGATGCTAAATGGTATTTTAGAAATAGCTTGTTTCTCATAGATATTTACTAGAGCATTAGGATCTTGGAATGGTGTCTCATCAAAGTTACCATCCTTGTCATATAAAGGAGAAATCTTTTCTGCTCCCACTTTAACTCCTGATTCATATACAGCATAGTCAACGTTCTCAGCTTGCATCTTGTTATATAACTTGATAGCATTTGAGTCAGGGTTCATCTTATAAAGTAGTCTGAATGACAAAGGAAGTAATGCAAACTTATGTAAAACAACATCATTATAGTTTCTACCATCTTGTTTGTTACCAGATACAATAGGTTTTCTAGCAGTGTATGTACTTGCTACCTCAGGACTATTTCTATCAAATAATTCTATTTGTCTTTTGTTTGCTCCTGACTTAACCAACTCTTCATATGCTATATCATGTCTGTACTGAGCTTCGTTAGCATCAGTCCATTCTCCAGAACGTATTCCAAATACACGATTAGCTTTATCAAGAATGTATCCACCACCATCAGTCTCTTCATATGGGTCATATCCTTTAAGGTCACTAGAACTTAGTACATCACCAAGAGCAATTGCTCTGAAGTAATCTACTGTCATGTCAGTGTAACCAAGATCTCCAGGATTAAATCCTTTGTTATATACAGCATTAAGTGCAGCATTTACATCTTGAGATCCAACCAAAAGAGCTTGTCTAGGAGAGTTGAAGTTTTTAATACGTTTCAATTCATCTTTATACTGATAAGGATCAGAATAAAGAAGCTTGTGCATCTCAATGTTAGCTATCATATAGTTTACAGATAGCACTTGAAGTTTGTCTTTTAAAGTTTTCTCTGTTAGTTCTATATTGTCATCAAACACTATATCATCAACAGTTAATCCTTCAGCACCATAATATACAACACCAAAATCTTTAAGAAGAGCTTCTGTATCTGCAGCATCTTGTTTGATAAACTCATCTACAGCAGCATTTATTTCAGCTGCGTATCCTTTGAATCCTTCTGAAGGTTTTCCATTGTATAGTTCTTCAGCTGTATATTTTTTATTACTCTCTTTTGTGATTTTATTATTAAGTTCTTCACCAAGTATAGCTTTAAAGAAACGAAGGTCTGTTGACTTTCTATCTTTTCCTTCAACAATAAAACGATCATCTCTAGCAAGTTCTACCTCAGATATAAAATAATCTCTGAATATATTATGGTAGTCTTTATCTAAGAAAGTTTGAATGTTTATGAAGTCAGTCATCTTAACAGCCCATTCAATAGAAGCATCTCCAGGAACTAGATTTAAAAAGTATCCTTCTAAGTTAAGATTTATCTCTTGTACAATTCTTTCTTTAGCTGAAAGCTTAGAAGATTCTTTCTTCTTACCTATACGTTGGTTATCCATACCATCAATGTATACAGACTTCATATAGTCTTCTGTTCCTGCAATACGTTTACCTGTTCCTTTTGTAGGATGTAAGTTAAACATTCTTTGTAACATCACACTTCCTTTAGTAAATACATCTGTACGTAAGTATTTGTATTGACTATATTCAGGTTGAGTCTCAAGTTCATTAATGTTTTTTAATTTGGAAAGAACAGTGTGTAAACTACTCAATGCGTTTACACCCATATGGGTTTGTGTACGTTCTCCATTCATATTGAAATACGTACTCTCAAATGATTTGTTTTCAAAGATGGCTTGTGTAAGTCCTAATTGAAATAAACGTCCTTCTATGTTTAATGTTTTAGGAGTTAATGCAGCAATACCTCTAGCCACTTCACCTTCAGCTTCATCTGCTGCTATCTGTGCTTCAGTGGTAGCTTTACCTTTATCACTTAGTCTAGCAAATTCTTTTTTGATACCCTCTACAGCATCTGTAAAGTTTAGTAACTGATCAGCATTTGTTTTTTCTAGTCTCTTTATGTCTTTGATATTAAAATCAATACCTAGTTCTTTAAGTAGAGCTGTGTAAGTTGATAAATCTGAACCACTTAATGGCATAGACTTAATCTTATCTGTAGCAAAATATCTTCCTGTACTAGGTTCATATGAGAAGAATGCAGAACTAGATTTGATTTTATCAATCATAGTATTAGTCATGTCACGCTTAGCTTGTTTAGCAGCACTAGTTAATGTTGAATCACTAACTACTACTTCTCCATTAGTCATAATGAATACAGAAATAGCATCAGCATTTTGACTCTTCATTGCTTTCCAGAACGCAGCAATAAGTTGCCATGATTTGTCATCTAACGTTTTGTAATCAAGTGGTGAAACAACAGATGAACCTGTAAGTCTTCCATACAAGTTCTCAAAGTTAGGATCTCCTTTAGCCATAGTTCTAAGTCTATCCATCATGTCATCAAGATTCACAGAGTCAAAAAGTTTGTTTTTTAACTTGATAAAAACTTCATCTGCAGGCATAAGGATAGCACCACCAATAGAAGAACGTTTATTTTTTAATTCTCTTTCTCCTTTTTCATTAACACCTACATATGATACAGGAAGAGTTCCTAATAATAACTTAACAGCACCATTTGCTTTTCTGAATGAATCAATCTTTCTAGCATCTCCAAATCCTTCATCTTTAGATTTTTCATAATCCTCCAATGCTAGTTCATCATTCTCATCAAACTCTATGTTGAACGTTTTAAGTTTTTCTTTATGTCTTACGATGATATCTTCCCATTGATCAAATACACTAATGTAAAGAGCATTTAAATCATTTATTTGTTTAGTTCCTTCTTCTTTACCAGTTATTCCTGCAGTCATATTATCATCAACAAGATCTAATTGATGACTAATAACATTTTCCATTCTCACTTGAAGCATTTGATAAAGCTCTTTCTGTTTAGGTTTAACTATAGTGAATAAGCTTTCTTTCTTTTTCATAAGATCTTTAAGAGTGATGAATGTCATTTCATCAATCAACTCATGTAATTGAACAGCAGGAATACCTTTCACTCTAAACTCAGAACGATCATCAGCATATGCATTCTCTATATCAAGTACACCCACATTAGCATATGCCAATTGAGACATATAAGGATTGAATGTATTATAGTATCCATTACCTATCTTATTGAATAACTCTCTTGTGTTGCGTTGAGCATCTTTTCCTATAAAGAAAGACTTGATGAAGTCAATCAATTGAGAAAACAATCTACCAATTAAGCTTTTAGATTCATTTGGAATACCTAACTTATCATTAAGGACAGCATCTCTAAACTCTTCAGCAAGTTCTTCTTTGATTTGAAAAGCTGTAGCATATTTATATTCAACAGT
>Ga0181346_1001105_pt1 | contig 11879 bp, 22 predicted proteins | sample Su13VDMM15DN_FD_130100 | JGI IMG/M metagenome (GOLD analysis project Ga0181346, IMG submission 130100) | Freshwater viral communities from Lake Michigan, USA - Su13.VD.MM15.D.N | ecosystem: Environmental > Aquatic > Freshwater > Lake | place: USA: Michigan | collected 2013-07-15 | reverse complement strand
TTGACAAGTGTATCCATCTCGTGTAAATAAATTTTTTTGTGTCAATAATGCTTTGGTTGTAAACACGCGTCTTCCCTTAATATAATGTTTAAGGGCAATCATCAGAGGGACAGGAAATGTTTGCCTAGGAGATCGCATAACAAATTCTGGATGTGCTTCCACAATAACCGCTTTACCTTCTAAAAACAGTAGTAATGCTCGTTTTGCCGATACCGTGTCGATTGGTTCGTATGTGGCATTCAAAACAACACACCGAGTTGTTTCTATAGCCATAAATTATTCCTCTGTATCGATTTCATTTAATAGTTTGGTGATGTGTTTTTCCCTGTACAGTCGGATTGTATTTCGTGCGTTTGCCGCTGTTTCGTAATCTTCTACTTCAGAACACACATCCATAGCTTGTTGCAAAACTTTTTCATAATCAATTTCTTTAACCACCGCCACATGTCTTGTGGTTTGTGAATTTGGTAATTCAAACAGTTCTACTCGTGTTACATCGTGTTGTATGGCAAATTTTATTTTTTTAACCAGATACCGAAATACCAACGGACGATGTTCAATTAAAAATTTTTGAATAATATGAAAAGGTTTATTTGGTAACTTAAACATGTTTTTTAGTTTTTGTCTTTGTAATTTTTTTAGCAACCTTTTTCTTTATATTCTTTGTGGGTGGTGCATCGGTTTCGGTAGTTAGTTGTCCCCGAACATATACCTTGCCATCCGTATGTACATATCGTGCTTTAAAGTGCCAACCACGAGGAAACTTTTCACCCTCCGGCTTCTTCTGTACGCTTTGTGGTGGGGCGCTCATTCGTTGTACGCAGCGGCCGCACGTGACAGCACCTATGTCGGTACTCACCAAGACTTCTTCGTCATTACATTCCTTACATACAAGATACTGGCGTCCTGTTGTTTTCATCACTTCCGTTCGTGATGTCTTTTTAATGCGGCGTTTTAGCATAATTTTAGTCCCGTGATTTCCATAGTCTATATCGTCGATTCCACCGAGCATCTAAATACCGTGTGTAATTAGATGCCCACTCTGGTGAACCCATTTTTTTAACAGATGTATCAAATGCAAGTATATGTTTTTTAATACTTACTAATTCCGATAGTGTACGTGCTTGATCAAGTTCATCCATTAAAAGATTATACTTTCCCGCAACAACTTCCCTATGTGATGATGCTGATATTAATAACATCAAGGTGTTGATCCAATGTTGAATAAATTTGAACATAGATACTCCATCAAATTATTAACATGAACCTTTAAGTGGACATGGCGGGATTCGAACCCGCGTCCGAGATTGTTTTTTATTAAGTTTTTATGTATATAGTCACTTGTATGTACTACATCGCGTGTTTAATAAGTGACGAATCTACGCAACTTTGAATTGAAGAATTCTACATTAGATATCAATTCATTTTCTAATGTTATACCATATTCGATTACAAAATACCTTATATGGGTCAGTATCTTGTCAAGCAGCGGATCTAAAAGATCAGGCTGCTAAGGCTAAGTTTTGGTTGCCGTTTGAAATTGTTGGTCTGTTTTACTCGTCTTACCAAACGAGATACAACACTTAATCGTCCACACCCCGTCGAAGCCAGGTCATGCCCGTACAAATACATATTATCGTTTAGTAAAATAAAATGTATTTTTTACTAACCACATAACACCCACTACTAAACTAAGAATTATTGTTAATCCGAATACTCCCCACATTGGAATCAACACCAACCACCATGGCAAAGTTAGTACATTTGTTAACTTCAAACATACCAATGGAATTTGCATCATCCATAATAGTGTGGCTGGTCCCAATTCGATAACAATTACACGCTTTTTTTCTTGAGTTGACATAGCACCTCCATGGTGTATGGTATTAATATAACGAACTGACCCGAAAAAGTCAAGTCACCCCAATAATATATTATAATCTATATTATGTTACCGCTCGTCCTTTATCTTGTTCCCAATCTCGTTCGGGTCGAACTTCAAGATTCTTTTCCCAAATAGCTTTTAATAAAGGAGTCGGTTGACCGTGTTGTTCACCAAATTGTATCAATGCATTCAAATCTTTTGGAAAACACGTGCCACCAAACCCATATTTACCATCGTGTCCAGGTACATTCCAATGTGTTGTTCCAAGTCGTTCATCAAATTTTAATACATTTGCAATTGAATCATAATTAATATTTGTTTTTTGACATATCTGATATATTTCATTTAAATACGCGACCTTCGTTGATAACATAGTATTAGCAACATACTTTATCATCTCCGCCTCTGTTGCGGGAGTGGTCCATACCTGTGAATTTGGAAATCGTTCGTAATACAAATCTAATACAGGTTGTATTTCCTTCGGTACTGTAGAATATCCAATAATAATATTTACTTGTGACATAAAATCATTAATGTAATTTCTTTCCGTCAAAAATTCAGGATTAAAACAAATTGTTAAATTAGAAAATTCACGAACCAATTCTTTTGTTGTACCTGGTGTTACTGTAGATTTTAATACGCAGATTGGTTTATGCCATGTTTCCACTTCAGATATTTCCTTCAGTACAGATTTTACAATATCAACATTACATGTACCATTCGTATTCATTGGTGTTGGTACACAAATAAAAATTATTTGTGATTGCATTACCAAATCTTCTATAGAGTTTGTATTACATTCTTTTGTAATGTCGTATGTGGCCACTCTTCGTATAGATTCAAATCCTTTTTGAACCGCGGTACCCACATAACCTAATCCAACAACACCTATTTTATTCATATAGATTTTTTAACCTCACCTATTTTAGAACGAGTACTGTACCATCCTGCTCCTTTACGCACATCCGATACTTGTTGAAACACATTATCATAATCATTTGCTAACTTGTACATATCATATCGATCTACTGCCACATTTCGTATTGTACTTCGTTCAAGAAATCCTTCTTCTATTTTTTCTAGTGCAGATAAGTAATCACCGAGTGTTCTACAAGTAAATCCTGTAACACCGTGTTTAATTGTTTCTGTAAAACTTCCATACGAAGATCCTATAACGGGAGTGCCGCATAATTGCGCTTCAACTGTTACCCCGCCGAATGGTTCCACATATCGTGTTGGCATTAACACTGCCATTGCATTACCCAAAAATTGTGCACGGTCTTTACCGTGTATGGGTGGTTTATATGTTAAATTTGGAAGATCCAAATATGGAGAAGGATCTCCTTGGCCACACATTACAAATTGTAAATCAGGTCTGTGTTTTGCTATTTCGTATACAATTCGTAAACCTTTGATATCAGAAATTCTTCCGAAATATGCAATATATTTTTCTGGTGTGTGTACATAGTCCCATTCACTCACATCAAAATAATTTGGAATTACCCAGTGATAATCGTTTCCACTTGTTCCCTGCCGCCCCATTTCATAATGATACCATGCATAACTTTCAAATATTCTATACGGTTGATATGAGTTGGGGTATCCGATACCCGTTTCTATCTTTGCATTTGAAAATTCTGATATTGCCGATTCGTGTGCGTACCCAAACGGTAAACAAATTATATCATCGTTGTCTAAATTTTTTGTAAGTTCTACTTTTAATCGTTGATTAAAAAGTTGATATAACTCGTTCCCTGTGTCAGCGAGGTCACCGATAAAATCACTTTGCATACCTTCACGGTCACCATATTTTTCTTTAAATATTTTTTTACGAATATACATCCATTCGTCATACATCAATACATTTACATTATATGTTGCGCCGCTGTAGGCGCCTTCTACACCGTAATGAATAACATCATGACCGACAGATTGCATCATCGGAGAAAATCGTTTTACTTTTCCCGTAAACGCACAATGACTAAATTCATTTGTAGTTTGTGTGTGGGGAAGTCCTAATAAATGTAACCGCATATAATACTCTTATAGTTTAATTTCCAATCGTGATAGTTGTTCTTTTAACGCAGCTAAATATGGTTTTGAATTATCATATGTTTCCACTTCAAATTGAAATAATTGTAGCTGCTCTGGTGTCATCTGTGTAAGAAATACTTCGTTAGGATGTGTCTTATATTCTCGGGAATTACTCATATAACCTCCTGTTATGTACTCTAATAAGTACAACATTGCTCATACAAAAACAGAAAAGGGAGAGCAAATTTGCTCTCCCTTTATTAGTAATTAGATTAACTAATTAAGCGATCATCCAAGCAGTGATTGAACGACCCTTGGCCTGTGGACGGGTTGAAGAAACCATACCAACCTGCTCAAACATACCACTACCAGCGAGTACCGAATTAATGAACGAAAGACGAGTACGAACCTGCTGCGGACGAACACCATCACGGTTGAGGTAGTTGTGTACATCGTCTGCGGTCACTACACCATCGTTACGACGAGTGGCGAGTGTACGAAGGTACGAAGAGATACGCCGTGTAGTTGCTTCACGCTCCGAATCGGAGTAGGTCTTCACTGTGAAGTTGGTGTTGGAATTACGATTTGCCATATAAATAACCTCTTTAATAAAAGTTTAATGCTTGTAAAATACCCGATATTTGTACGAGCAGCACCGCATTAGTGGGTGAGCTTCGGGACTGTTCTACTCAGTACTCTTTAAGTATAGTTGATCGTGCGGTTACTGTCAATTGCTGCTAAAAAGATTGTTGGGTATTAATTTTAATTTAATTAGGAACAATGATTGTATTAAACTGTTCATCGATAATAGAAACCTGCATATCGATGGTGGTGCTTAATGCTTTTATCTTTTCCGCCAAATCAAATGTGCTTACATCACCATACCACAACTTACCAAATTCACGAGTAAACACTGCAACATTATAAAACATATTTTTACCCGTGTCCATGCTTCCCTGCTTTCCAAAAATCTTTACTGCTGCGTTTACTGCTGACTGAACATCTTCTTCTGTATAAAACATATATACCTCGTTATTGAGGTTCTTGACTTGTCACCTGAGATGACGCGGACTCCATTAGTGTGTTATATACCAAGGTATAACACGTTATGCACAAACATTTAGTTATTGGTAGGTTCTGTCTTCGTAATCCGTATTCTCCACATTCCTCACATAATTTGGCGGAGTCACGCTCTAACTTGTACGATAGACAATCTAATATATACTGCTGTGTGTTGTCAAGGGGTGGAACAAACTTAATTTTAAGCATGCCATGTTCTGTATTAATAGATTCTATTTTAGCAAAAGTTAGCGTTTCTGTTATGGCTATAGCTTTATCTATTAATATCTTCCATCCTGATCCTGTTATATTTATGTAATTATTCATTTCTTTCTTTTCTTTTTGCTTCTTTTTCTTTTCTTTCTTTGATAAGCTTATCATGCGCATGACAACTCATACCAAAAACCAAGAAAAGTTTTTAGTTAATTTGTTTAAATTACACGTGCGCACGTGTATATGTTTTACTTGATTAATCTGCGTATGGTAATTTTTTCATTTCACGAAATATTTCGTCTGCTGTAGCTGACTGTATTCGTGTATCATGTTCGTCACTATCAATGATAAGTTGTGCCTTTCGTTTTGTCAAGGGTTTCTTACTAAGTTTTTTTACTAATTGTAAAATCCGTTTATCGCTGGGTATCATATATTATTTTTTCCAAGGTTCTAGTGTATCGTTATCGTCGGCATCATCTTCTTCCGAATTATCTTCGAATAACTTCCGAATTTCTTCGATATCATTATTTGACATTTGGTTGTAATTTGGGTCTTTTTTCATTTTTTCCAATAACGATTCAAATGTCGATGCTGTGTGTCTTCCATCCTCCGAACTAAACATCTTAAAAATATTTGGTCCTGTATGGGGTCTTATTTCTGGATCCTGAACCGCGCTACTTAATGCATCCACAAAATTTTCCGATGCTTGCATTGTTGCTTGCGACATCTGTTCTATTTTGTTTGTAGATATGTATATAGATTTTACTATAGTTGCCATTTCAGAAATTACATATAGTAATCGTACTGAAATTATAATTAATGTTATAAATCCTAATGTTGTTGCACCCAATACAAATCCTAAAACTATATTTTCCACTATATCCTCGTTTGTTATCCGATACCGAATCCCGTTTGATTTCTTAATTGCGGTGGTGATTCACAAGGTTCAAATTCATCTTTTATTGAATTATATTTGTACCACAACCGCAAACTCTGTGTTTCTAAGTTTGGACGAATTTCATTTGTACGAGATTTTTCTATTACGGCATATTGATAAGTGGCACCGTCTGCTAAATCTCGTATATTATTTCGTACTACATAAATAGCATCTTCTAGTTCTGTACATATCACCGGTGTATTTCGATATCCCAACGGTGGATTTATTCGGAAGTCCAACACAGTGACAGTATATACTATATTATTAATCATCTAAGTACGTGTGTTCGTCTGTGAATGATTCATATTTTGATAATCTACTTTTCAACACACTTACCTCATACAACAATTCATTTGTAGTTTCTACTTGATGATAATATTTTTCACGCCACTCATCTACTTCCTCTTGAATACGAACCAACAACACTCGCACAGAGTCTAATTCATCTCGTAATTCTTTACGCAGAATGGCGTGCTCACTTATAGTAGATTTATTATTCCATATAGTTTCTACTATTTTTAATATAATACCACTTGTAACTGTTATGGCACCAATTGTAGTAGTTTCGGGAGAAAGAATGTTTAGTTCTGACATATTTTCTATAGATAGATGGGATTAAAGAAAAATAACCATTAATCCGTCTTTCTTGTAACCAATAGTAAAGTTTTTATATGTACTATTCGTAGTAAGTAAAATATACTTGCCGCTACTACAATTCCTAGAAAATCTTGTAAATAAAAATGTTTGTGCATAGCAACACCAACAAACATTCCTAATATAAATACAATAGTAAATAGTTTGTCAAGTATAGAACATCGCATATATTTCTGTATGAAGTGTAAACGAAACTATCTATAAATATATTAAATTATCTGTAAATCATTTACATTGACCAAATATCTAACATATGTATCGTCTTCCATAGCTACCCAAACAAATACTTTTTGATCTTCTACTTTTGGATTGGAAACTAATAATACAACTTCTCCGGTAGAAATAACTTTTGCAGAGGTACCTTTACGGTACCCCTGTTGTTCGTATTCTACTTGAGTAAATAGATATTCCATAGAACTATTTTAAACTGTCAAGAACGAACTGATTACACAAAGGTTCATTTTTCATAACAATAAGTGTATCTCTCGGAGAACGACCAATACTCAACAGAGAAGGACAAATTATACTCTTACGATGTTTATTTAGTTGTTCGACATTTCGCTCATATTTTTCTGCTGCGTATGACAATCCAAAAATAAGAAGGGGTACCATAGCCCAAAAAAATACATTACTAATCTTCTTCTTCGTTTCCGAATCCATGTTGATAGTCCTCATCCTCATAAAGTTCAATATCATCGTGAACTATTTCAGCACCGACAATACCATCTTCTTGAATAATCGAAGTATTATCCAAAGCCTCTTCAATATATGTTACAGCGTCCATTTCATCTTCACCATAACAAATAATATTTATTGGAACTACATACTTATTTAACTTCTTCATAATAATAACACCCAGTTAAAGATTTGTCAAGTGTAATCAATTAAATACCATTTGGTGTTGTTGACCACACAATGTTTAAATATGAGAATACTTTACGAAACTCACGTTCTGTGAACTCTATAAATTCTATTTTATTTAATTTAAGTAGTTGATTATACCACGAAATTTTATAAACACCTACTTCATCTAATATATCAATTTTATTTACAATCAAATCGGTTATTCCGTTTATATTGGCTGCTTTAATAGTATCGTTTAAATTCAACCAACGAACTTTTCGTTTTCTTCCTGTGGTGGCACCGAATTCACCACCTACTTCTTGAATTTTCTCCAAATCAACATCATTTCCAGTTTCAAAATGTGATTTAAAACCTGAGTATGTTTCGTATGCTTTCATAATACCATATACCTTACGAATTTTTTGTGGAGGTATACCATTCAAACACACTGCGCCGGTGGTGCAGTGCGACGAGGTTACATACGGATAATCTCCCCAATCAATATCAATTTGAAATCCCTGTGCACCCTCACACAAAATTTTATATTCTTTTGTATCTCTGTGTAACAGTTGATATAAATCAACGACAGAGTAAAGTTGTTGTGCGTCGGAATATTTAATAACATCCAGTATTCGTTTTCCGACACGAGCATATTTGTCACGATATGTCGGACCTATACCTTGTCGTGTGGTACCTATTTTACTATCTTTACTATCTTCTTCTATGTGTTCTGCGGAAGTCACATGTACACGATGATCTATATACAATGGGCCAGAAAACCCCAGAGTTCGCAACATTGATAACTCTTCGTGTAATTTAGGAAGATTCACAACACACCCAGGTCCAATAATACTTGGAATCCCATAAAAGATGCCGACAGGTACTTGGTGAGTTACAATTTTTATACCGTTATGATATATCGTATGTCCTGCATTTGCACCACCATTGTACCGTAAAACCAAATCATAATCTTTTGCTAATGCGTGTGCAACCTTACCTTTTCCAGTATCTCCTGCTTGTAAATCAACAATTACATCTGCGTATTTAATCATAGTTCTTCCTTACCAATTTTGGTAAAATTAAAATGTTTTCCTGGATCTGTTTTTCTTCCATATGGATACGCAATGTCTGCATGACTTACTATAGGTTTATTCATGCTATCGGGGTATCGTGCATGTAAATATGTTACTAATTTATTTAGTGTTTCATATTGTTCTTTTGTATAATTGGTAACATCGGATCCCTGTAGGCATATTCCGATGCTAAACTTATTCCATCCCTGCAGGTCTAAGTATTTACTTTTCCCCGCATGACTTGCTGTGTATTTTACATCTTTAAATTGATATAAGTTACCAGATTTTGTAATGAAATAATGATACGACAATCCCCTCAATCGTAACACCAATCGGGTGGCTGATGCATTTAAATTTCCACCGTCATTATGAATTACTATATAATTTCTTGTAGTGTCTCGTAACTGTTTACCCGGTAACAATTTTTTTGTTGTCGTTGGTGGTTGAATAAATAATAATCCAACAAGTAATGTTTTAATAATCATTTGTTTGTCCTCCACTTTAAAAATAAAACGGGGATTGATTTTAGTCAACCCCCGTTTATAGATATTTTGAAAAAAATTATTATTTTAGTAATGTATAAAATTCTTTAAAATGTTTTTGCCTATCCGCCAACCCAATCTCCCCACCATTTACTAACTTAGTAATTTTCTTTACTACCTCGTCAGTAGCACCTAAGTCACAAGTAGTGTTAATCTTACGAGAATTCCAATACCACGCGGCTGATAATAATGGATATTTGGTTGCTACCAAATCTGGAGTTGCTACAATATCTTCGGCAACCACCTTATCAAATGCCGAATAATTATCCTTTCCTGTTAATTGAATAAATCCGCGGCCGCGAAATTTGTATCCTTCACCACTTGCTTCTGGACCATTACCCATACGCCCACCATAAATGAGATTAGCAATTTTTTCCGGCTTGCGTTCATACTCCACTGCCTTTGCCTCGGTTGGAAAATATTTCTTAAACAATCCCAACAATCCCTTTGCTCCGTAATTTAAGTTTTCATTTACAACTTTAAAATTACCAGATTCGTGACCACATTGCGATAAGAAATGTGCGATACGAAGTGGTGTATTAATCTGGAACTTATCCATGACTTCTGGAAGTTGTGAGATAACGGTATCGGGCAGGTGTCCCTTTAATTTATTAATATTCATAGGACCACCTGATGTCGCCACGGATGTCGGCGCCGATGCAGTAAACAGTTTTGCCCATGTTCCATCTCCGACAATACCGTCCGCGGTCAATCCATTTTTTGTTTGCCAATCCTTCACAGCTTTTTCTGTACCAGTACCAAATGTTCCATCGGGAGATAATCCAAGTTTTTCTTGTAACTTCTTAACATCATCACCCTTTGCACCGACTTTAAGTAACATACTGTTCTCCCATTAAATTATGAAATTGAATTACTTGACCAAAATGATAATTTTTGTATATATAATTCCGACGAATGATCTTTTGCATCACCGGAAATTAATTTAAAAATTCCATGTGGCAACAATAATGATAAAACACGAGTCCAACTAATATTTCTATGATAATTAACAATAACCGTTCCATCACTACCAATATGATGCATCGTTCCACAATGATAATACCACGGAGAAAATGGAACCTTTGTAACAATATCTCCATCATTCACCCAACGGTGATGAGTGATGTGTGCATTAAAGTTATTAATAAAATCTCTGTTACCCACTCGTGGACTACCATAAGTAAATAATGCAGATGGGGTACGCAATGTATTATCGAGGGTGCATTCACGTGCCATTAAAGTCGCCATCGCAGCACCCAAACTATGTCCTGTGACCCACAGGTTTTTATCTTGTATCGGGGCAACATGCGTCTTAATTTTTTCCCAAATCTTACCAGTGTATTTGGCAAATCCTTCATGAATTTTTCCAGTACCATCGGGAGAATTAATAAGTTTTATATTGAGGTCTGCCTTTACATCATTCCATTCTTTAACTTCGGTTCCACGACATGCAATCACTACATCTGTGTCATTTTCTACTACATATGCATTACTTCCACCATATTCAAAATAGGTTACTTTATTGAACCCTACCTTGTTAAATAATTGGACACCTTCGGTGGGATTCTTATATGCTAAATTACTTAATCGTGCGAATAAAACACTTTGATCAGAAAAACTCAATGTGATAATCATAACTCTCCTTATTATTATAATGTAAGTCGGGAACCAATTAATAAATAGTTTAATACCTTAGTATTTGGACTTATCATTGCCCGATATGCTGCACTAATACCAAATCGTTTGGTAAATTTGTAATCAAATGAACTACCTACCATCGTACCCGCGCTTTTACTAGTGGTGGCACCTGTTACCGAATTATAGGATACTGGTGATGACATAATAAATACTTGTGGTGATATCGTGAGCCGAGGGTTCACGATAATAGGTGGATGCATCCAGAACGCCACCGCTGATGTTGCCCAGTTCACATTGTATCCGTATGTTTGCACAACTAAACTGTCAGGCATGTACGGTAACGCTGTTTGATATTTATCAAAGAATGTACGACGAATTTCCACACTATCCGTGATGACATTGCGCTGTCCGTTCGGCATGAACAATCCAATGGCACCTAAGCTGACGCCGTACACCCCATACTTGGGATGAGGTTTCACCCAGGTGTAGCCGGTCATTTGCATTAATGTACCTTTTAAATAGGCACTGGTGCTCCCAAAAGAATGAATAGTGGTTAAGTTTCCTTTTTTGAAACTCATCTTGGTATAGGACAACGACAAGGCACCTTGATCCAAGCTTGACCATAGTATGCCCGTGGCGCCGTAACTCTTGTCTCCTGCCAATGAGGATTGTGATACACCCACCGTGATAATTTGTGACACACCACCGCCAGGATTTTGTCCCGTGGTTAGATCCGACGCCACCATGAGCGGATTTACTCGTGCTTCATTCTTTTTCTTTTCATCCTTTTTATCTTCTTTCTTTTCTTCTTTTTTCTCTTCGGACTTTTCTTCAGACTTACTTTCTGCTTTGCTGTCTTCAGATTTTCTTTCCGACTTGCTTTCTTCCGTCTTGCTTTCTGATTTAGCTTCTGCTTTAGCTTCCGTCTTGGTTTCTGTTTTTGTTTCCGTCTTGGTTTCACTACTGGAACTGCTTGAACTACTTGAACTGCTTGAGGACTT
>Ga0181346_1001101_pt1 | contig 11910 bp, 16 predicted proteins | sample Su13VDMM15DN_FD_130100 | JGI IMG/M metagenome (GOLD analysis project Ga0181346, IMG submission 130100) | Freshwater viral communities from Lake Michigan, USA - Su13.VD.MM15.D.N | ecosystem: Environmental > Aquatic > Freshwater > Lake | place: USA: Michigan | collected 2013-07-15 | reverse complement strand
AGGAACTAATCATACCACAGGACACAGGAGGTTTGCACAAATCAGCACGGGTTATTCTGGTACCACTCTATCATCTCAAGGATGCGGGGAACCTCATCATCGTCGCAGTCCTTGTAGCTTCGACCGAGTCGTGACTTCAGACGCTCCCAGATATGAGCGTATGAGTTACGCTTCTTCAAAAACTTGCAAGGTGGCAGCTTCCCGTTCAAATGGTCGCCCGCGTCCTTTGCAGCGGCGCGGATAAGATCGATGCTTTCCTTCGATAGGGTCATGAGCAATCTCCTATCGATGATTATAGCGGACGGCTGTCCACCTGTTCAAGCGCCTCAGCCACGACCTGGGCGCTTGCCACGATGACGAAGCTTCGAACGTGACATCCTTTCAGCGTCGTTGTCGGAGGCGCCGGAAGCTTTCATACGAGCGAGTCGAATCTTCTGGAAATCATCCTCGTTCGCGGCCTCCGGGATGGCTCCAAACTCAACGCTGTATCCGCCACCGAGCTCCTGCTCCTCGAGATCGTCGGCCTGCACGATGAGCTTCTTCTTGTTTCGATCGATCGCCTCGATCTCCTCTCTCACTATCTTTCGAAGAACTGATTCGCTGATCCTCATTTTGTTCATTGCCTCGATCGATAACTATCAACGTCTCGTCATCTTCTGTGGTCTCTCACCAACTTTACGACTCAGGCGAACGCTTCTCGACTGAGGTGGCGGAGGGGAGTATGTCGCGACGCCGTCCGTGAATCCTGAATTCACCCAGTCAACGACCTCATCCACGAGTCCAGGGCTTTCACCTGACCATCCAGAAACGCGGGCGACGTGATTGAGAATCTCACGCTTCTTTCCCTCGCCCCAGACCCAAGCTGCCGTGCTCTTTATCTGATTCATTCTCGTCTCGAGCTCCGTAGCAAGTCTTTCCATCGACGCAAGGTGCTCCTCGACGGGCGCGTCGTCAACATCGATATCAAGCTCAGCAGCAATCTCGAGGAGTCGACCACCGTCCTGCTTCTCCAGAGCCGCTTTCGAGTCCATGAACATCTTCGCGCGCTCGATCCGCTCGCGTTCGCTGAGCTCCTCACGAAGCAGAGCGTCCGGGTGAGTCTTCGATGTTATCTTCCTGAAGAGCTTCTTCTGCCAGGGCGGTGCGGGTGATCCCTCTTCCTTCTCATCTTCCTCGCTAGCTGACGCATTTGACTGAGCTTGCTCAGCACGAGCCAGAAGCTCTCCTGAGCGAGCCAGAAGTTCTATGACCGCGCGTTGAAGCTCCCAACCGCGACGGTCGAACTCCTCCTCGAGATCGTAGAGCTCCTCACGAAGGTAGCTCAGCTTCAGAGCTGCCTTCTTCAGTCGACGTTCAGCGGGAACGGTCACTTTGCGTCCAGCGATCTGCCCCACTTCAACGCTGAGATCACGCCAACCGCGATGACCGAGGGCCACTTCCACGCTGAGCGAAGGCCGCCCATATGATGTCGCGTGAGGGACATGCACTCGTTCTTCACGTCCTTGCTACGTGTGGTATCATGATCAACTTTAAGCTCTGCGATCCTCATCAGGCGGTACCCGATGTTGAGTGTTGTTCCTACGAGGTATAGTGAGAGAGCGGTTGCGGGAACTACTAACATGATGGTGTCTCCTATGCGAGCTTAAATATTCGAAGAATCGCGACTCTTCTTTAAACTTGCAGCGTTCCTCTTTGCCGCCACCGTCTCAGGATGCTCTCCAATCTTTCGACGAGCCTCAGGATTATCCAGCTCGGACAACTCCTCGATCTTCTCAAGCTCACGTTGCTGAAGAGCCCCGGATTCACGAACAGCCCGCAGGGCTCGCCGCATTCCTTCCTGGGTCGCCTCGAGTTGGATGACTTCGTCGCTTGAGGCTCGAATGCCCTCCTCGATCTGCTTCATCACGGACGCGATGATGCCAGCAAGGTTCTCGAGATGAGCCTGCGGGTCCTCGACACCCGGCGCCCTTGTTTCAGCCAGAATCTGGCCGAGCACGGAGACAAAATCATTAGAGAGTTTTGAAGTCGCAGTTGCGGTGACTCGACGCTCTGCGATCGTCCTGTCGTTAACTTCAAGATTCCTCAAGAGCTCATCGGCGACCATGATCACTCTCTGAGATGCAAACTTCTGTCTATCAAGTTCTTCTTGTGTCATGCCACAATTATACCAGGATCGTCATGATATAAAAGAAAAAGGGCGGCTCCCTTTCGAGAACCGCCCCAGTTTTGACCCTATCGGGTCCAGAGGGTCAGACCTTCTGGATCACGATCGCGTCGCCAGCTTCCACGGCGAAGGAGAACTTCATTGAAGAGTAGCCTCCGTCGAGTGAGTAGTCGGCCGACACAGCTGCCACGTCCGCGCCTGAGCCGGAACGCAGGAGCTGACCGTTGAAGAACACCATGGAGTTGTCGATGGTGAGCGCGGCTGCGGCGAAGCCGGATACGCCTGAGACCACGACCGGGGTGTTGGTGGCGGCAGCTCCGGGAGTGCTGACGGACTTCTTCGCAGCTGCAGCAGAGGCAGCAGCAAGCGTGTCGAGGCGGCTGTCGATCGCGATGAAGCAACCGAGCAAGCTCGTCGCAGAGCCGTATGCCGCGTCAGCAGCGCGGAAGCTGCCCCACTGCGCTGCGTCGTCCGAGAGCTTGATGCTCTCGGTCCTGTCGGCGAAGGCGAGCACGCCAGCAGAAGCGGAGAGCGTGAGGTCAGAGGCTGACCACAGTTTCTTCGCGCCCGAGTCGATGTGCAGCTGCTGCGAACCGGAGCCCACCGCCAAGTCGACCTGGCCTGAGCCGAAGTCGGAGTAGCTGAGAGCAGTCTCAGCGACGTTCTTGCCCGCGTCGGTGACGAGGAGCTTCATGCCGCTGCGAGCCGGGAGGTTCACGACGCCGGAGAGCGCAGAGCCGCCGAAGGCGTTGAACTGACCCAGGACCACACCGGAACCGGTGATCACTACGTTGCCAGAGAAGGTTCCCTTGACACCGGAGACGTCGCCGGAGAAGATTCCCTTGACGCCAGAGACGTCGCCGGAGAAGATTCCCTTGACGGCCGTGAGGTCGCCGACGAGGATCGCGGACGGAGCCTCGATCTTCTCGCTGAACTCCCAGCCCTTCGCCGCGGTCCACTTGATGGTCTTGTCGCTCGCGCCCTTGAGGGTGATACCGCCGTTTTCTGCCGTCGCGTCAGTCGGAGTCGCCACCGAGCCGAGCTCGATGTTCCTGTCGTCGACGGTGATCGTGGTGGAGTTCACGGTCGTGGTCGTGCCGTTGACGATCAGGTCACCACCGATGGTGAGGCTCTTGCCAGCGGCGACCGTCACGTTGTCGTTGAACAGTGAGGTGCTCGAGACCGTGAGGGTTCCGACGAGTGCGGAATTGCCCGCCACGTCGAGGGTTCCACCGGACTTGAGGGCGGCGGAGCCGCTGATCTCGCCGACAACCTTGAGCGCGTCGGTCGCGCCAGAGATGTCGAACTGGAAGTTCGCATCGTCAACGAGCGCCCCGCCGCCACCCGCGAAGACAACGCGCTTCTCGGTGAGATCAGAGACCGTCGCGGAGGCGAGGGTCGTCTCGCCGCTGACACCGAGGGTGCCACCGATGAGAGCAGCGCCGCCAGCCTTCAGCGCGCCTGAGCCGCTGAGCTCGCCAGTGACCTTAAGGGCCGATCCGTTCCAAACGACGTTCGCGTCGTTGTCGAAGTTGCCTGACACGTCCGTGAAGATCACACCACCAGCGACGTTGAGCGCGTCGACCTGGGCGGAGCCCACGTGAGCCTTGCCAGCAGCGTCGAAGCTCGCAGCCGTGACACCCGCAGACGCGGAGAGCGCGCCGGTGACTTCGGTGGCGACCTTGATCTTGAAGAGGCCAGTCGAGCCAGCATCGATCTGCCCGGCGAGGTCCTTCATCTGGACGTTGGCGTAGTCAGTGGCGTAGTCGACGTCGAACGCGGCGCCGGCGATAGCAGCGACCTGCTCCTTGATGCCGAGGAGGTCGCTGGCGAGGGTGCCACCAGTGACGATCTCGGCCTTGATCTGCTCGGCACGGATCTTGGTCAGCGGGCCAGCAGATCCGATTGTGAATGACTTGATAGACATTTTGTTTTTTCCTTGTTAGAGTTACACAAACGCACGACTGACTCCGCCACTATTGGGGAGACCAACCGTGATTACTCTAAACTGAACTGAACTGGGGTTGCGCTCGTGGCGTCATACGCAGACGAACCAAGCCCATCGAATACAATTATACTCGATCGAACCAAACTTCGAACTTTCTCGAAAAAAATGTAAAGAAAATAAACGCTTAGACAAAGCTAACTGGTCTATGACCCGTAGAGGGCTTTCTTCAGTGCCCTCACCTGCGCGTCGTACGCGCTGAACTCCCCGTTCACGAACTCAAGAGAGAGAATCTGGCAAGACCCTCCCTCATTCTCGAATTCGAACATGAATTTTCCAGTCCCGGACTTTCCGGCGGAGACGAGCTTCTTTCCCCTCATCTTAAGGAACGCAGCGAGAGCGAGGTCGGATGTTGAGTAAGTGTTCATGGGCTGTTCCTTTTTTTGCGTAAATATTTGCGATGCTGGCTGAGCCGTGATCTTCGTAGAAGAAAATTAGACAGCGTAAGAGTATGTGGCGCGGACAACATCGGCGCCCTCGACGGGGGAGAAAAAAGTGACATCACGACCGCTAAGATGGTAGTCGTGATCGTTTCCCTGCGTGAGCAGCTGGCCGTTCAGGAAAAGCATCAGAGAGCCCGCAGGATCCGGATCATTCGGTAGTGTAAGTCCCGTCATGACGCTTTCCACGACAACAAGCTGCGCCGGTGCCGAGTTGATCGCGTACAGTCGAGCGCTCACATTTTTAGAGTACATCGTTCGAATCACGTCGGTCTCTTCGGGAGCGATCGATTGTGAGAACTTGATCTGACTTTCCGTGATCTCGTAGTCTGAATCTTTCGTGAGCAGCTGGCCGTTCAGCCAAAGCATGAACGATTCCGGATCGGTGGGACGGTTTGAGAGCGTGAACGTCAGGTTCTGACCGTCCCTCGTCCCGGTCACCGCCCCGTTCAGGACGAGCTCGGTTCCGATCCCCGACGCTGAACCGGCGCTGGTGGCAATCTCGATCTGACCGTTTGAGCCCGTCAGCAGCTTGATACCCGAGCCAGCCCTCAGGTACGGAGTTGCTCCGTCAGCGAGGGTCGTCAACGATCCACTCAGGCCTCCTTGCGCGACGATCTGTCCCGTGAAGATCGAACCTTCGAGGAGCGCGAGTCCTGACCTATCGAGGGACAGGGTGAGCGTGTCTCCGCTGAGCGACCCGCTGATTCCATCGGAGACGATGACGTTGGGGGCTGAGCTTCCTGAGACGCTGGAGGAGATGGTGATGGACCCTTTGGATCCCGTCGCGAATAGGATCCCCTCACCGGCAGCGATAGACAGTTGCTCCGGTAGAGAGCTTCGATCGATCGATAGCGAGAGCTTTCCATCGGTGGTAGCCGTCCCGATCAGGCCACTTCCCGATGGGATCACCACACCAGCCTGAGTGGCTGCGATGTACGAGGCGTCGAGCGCGAAGGTGTAAGCGTTCGCGAGGCGGCTGATCTTTACGCCGGTGCCCTCGATGAAGTGAGGAAGGGTCGTCTCTCGATTGAGCGACAGCGTAACGATACCGTTGGAGACCGATGACATCAGACCGTCACCCGGTCTGATGATGGTCTCGATGCCACCGGTCGCTGACCCTAACGACAAGGTGACCGTCCCGTTTCCAGAATCAGCGACTTTCACTCCGGTCCCAGACCTCAACGCGAGTGTGCCGTCCGGAAGCTTCAGGGCGCCCTTTACGCCACCTAAAACCTCGAGCGAACCGTTGATGTATCCCGACCCGTTGACCTTGAGAGAGGTTTTCTTGAACCCATCGATTCCGACCTGCAGCTCGTGGGGAGCGACAATTCGCGCGATATCGACGTTATTCTTTTCCTTGACGACGATGAAGTCTTGCTTTCTAGCGTCGCTCTTGCTGACTGGCGGCATCCTGCCTCCCGGCTTTATATATGACAAGGGACCGAATTACTCGGTCCCTTTTATCAGTAGCCGTCTCGCAATCTTCGACAGATCTTCTCGTGCTTCTTCAGGTACGCTGAGTGAAGCTCCTCAGGCGTGACCCCCACAAGCTTCAGCGTCGTGAAGAAGTACTTCATCGCGTCGACAATCTCCTCGAGGAATGCTTCCCGATCGAGATGCGGGATCTCGGTCTGCCGGTGCGACTTTGCGTTCTTCAGCTCCTGGAGGGCCTCGAACATCTCCTCGACGCCCTTCAGCGTGACGTCCCTGAGGAGGATCTGCGATTCCTTCTTCGTCACATCGACGGGCCACTGGGGATAGTAGCCCTCGAAGCGATGACAAAGAAGCTGCATGAACTCCTCACGGAGTTCGAACATCTCCTCGAGCTTGTCAGTTGACGTCGACATTCCGCATGCCCTCAGCACCGAGCTCCTCAGCGCGACCCTGGAGACGCTTGACAGCGTCCGTGAATGCCTGGTTCTCAGTCTCACTGATGGTGAGCTTGTCTCCGCTGACGTTGAGTCGAAGGGTCCTGAGGTTGTCGATGATGTCAGTTCCCGTCAGCAGGGCGAGCTGAAGGAGGTCAATGATTCTGACAATTGCATGATCTGAAAGAGTGACTGTGTCGTTCATGTTCTTACTCCAGAGAGATTATATTTCGGTGCCTGGACAGTTTATAGGAATTAGCTCTGTCGAGCTGGGACCCACCAGGTGGTTCTTCCGTCGAGGGTCTCCTCCTTTATGATCTCCTCTCCGTCTTCGTCAGTCTTTCTTCCGTAGCAGAGAAGTTCATTTCCGTAGCCACCCGACTCATCATCAAACCCCTTATATGATTTGATTGTTGCCCCCTGAGACTCGTATGAGGCTCTGAGCACTCTCTTGACGCTGTCGTTGAGAGATTCGAACTCCTCCGAGCTCAGGGAGTCGACCTTACGGTGGGGGGAGAGCCGAGCGAGCCAGAGGGAATCTGCCTTCACGTAGTTACCGACCCCAGCGACGACCCCCTGATCCATGAGCGCCTGGGCGAGTGTCCACTTCGACTTGCGGAGCATCGCGGCCTGGAAGCGCTCGTGGCTCACATCCTCGCCCAACATATCAGGACCCAGGGTCTTCAACTTTGCAGCTAGCCCGCGCCGGCCCTGGGACCACTTCAGAGTCCCGAAGTTCCGGGTATCATTGTAGTATACGTCCGTCCCGTCATCGAGGCCCAGACGCACTCTGGCGTGGTTAGAAGCGCTTCTGGACCAGTGACCCGTCATACCCAGTGTAGACCAGATCGATGAGTCACCGCCGTCGAGCAGGATGTAGATGAACTTGCCGTGACACCCAGCCCCGACGACCCGCTTGGGCAGCTCGGTCACGAGCTGGGTATACCCTTCGAACGGCTTTCTCGTGTAGCGACCCGACAGGATCTGGACATCGATGATCGTTCGATCGGTGAGAGCTCGAGCGATGCCCTCGGCGGCGAGCTTGCATTCAGGACCTTCAGGAATAACGCACCTCCTAACTCGTATTGTATAGGAGATTCCTGATTTTACAGCATCTGCCTGATAAGCTTACGCAAGTTGGATTCGCTCAAACCTCGCTTCCTCAGCGCTTCACGCGCTATCATCGCGACGCCCCCGTCCTCATCGATTGCGAGCTCACGCACGATGCTGATGTCGGTGCTTGGGTTGTTCGCGACAGAGGTGCGAACGCTGCGTTCGTCGTCATCTGCAAGCTGACGAAGCAAGCTGGCGGGAGCTGCGCTATTCTGAGCGACTCCCAAGCGAATGTAGTAATCGGAATTCTTGGCAAGCTTCTGAAGCGACTGAACGGGGGTCGATGGATTCTTACCGACGGCCTTGAGAAGGTCCCTGTCGGTACGATTCAACACTCTGTCCAAGAACGAAACGTCTGCAAGCGAGGCGAGAGTTTCAGGCGGAACACGAGGGTTCATAACGGCGTATTGAACAACGTCCTTGTCCGTCGTGAGACTCGTGAGTATTTCGGGAGGAGTCGCCTCATTCTTTGCGATCCTCTGGCGCACTTCGACGTTCTCATCCCGGGAGAGCTTCTCGATGACGTCAGCAGGAACGTCCTTGTTCTGGGCGAGCATATGTCTCACCCGCCACTCGGGGTCGTCAGCAAGGAGCTGGGCTATCTCGCTCGAGATCCCAGGGACCTTCGCGACCTGCTGCTTCAGGGATGCAGCCTCCGTCTTCGATATACCCTGAATGATGTAGTTGAAGCCCTGGGCGTCACGAGCAGCGTCCCTGATTTTCGCTCGAGCGGGTGACACCCCACCGTGACTCTTCACCCGTTCCCTCAAAGTCTCCACGACGCCGTCGAAGTCAGCGCCAAGCATGCGTCTCAGACCGCCCTCGTCCATGGCATCATTCGTGCCATTGACTGTGGGCTGCTCGCCCGGGGTCCCTTCATGCTCCACAGTCCCATCATCGTTCATGGCTATCGAGATCCACTTCTGCCGGGCGGGAACATCACCCTGGTGAACGAGAGTAAACAGGTTGTACTGGGCTACGTAGTTGTAGAAGAGATTCGAGGCGTCCGTTCTCACCGTGCACCAGTCGGTGTTAGGCTTTCCAGACTCCTTGTTGAGGCCCACAATGTTGCAGCTGTTCTCGCGGCTGGAAGCCTCGTAGATCTCCCAGGGACCGACCCGACCGATCTTGTCACCCTCAATGCTCTGTGAACGATTAACCTCGATCCTTGGTTTCTTTTGATTCGAAAGCTCAACAACCCTAAGCATCTCGATTGCGCTCATCGTGGTCGGGTCAGCAGGTGAGGTCCACGACCTGTCTGGAAACTCCTTCTCGATCAGCTCCCTGAAGTATTCATTCGTCATGAACTTCTTGCCGATGTCTGCGCTTCGAGGTTCGTATTTGATGATGGCGTCCAACGCCATGGGAAACTCACCCTCTGGCATGGGTCTCGTCGCTCGAGAGCCGAACCTGGCGGACAACCACGCGATCGCCTTGTTGCTTAGCTTAGCGAGCTCTTCAGTGTGTGAGCTGAACTTGCTTATCAACTCTCGTTGATCGTCCTTGACTCCCTCAAGGAGCACAGACTCGACAAGGCGACGAAGATAAATTTGAGAGATCATCTCCCTAACTATTTCCGTTGCCGAGTGTCTTCTGCAGATGATCATGATAATCGTTGAGAGCGTGATCGTTCGGTTGCACCGCGCGCCAATCGCCGAGGATGAAGATGCGGTAAGCATCGTCCCCGTACTTGCCGATGCCGTGCAGGTCCTTCGCCTGCTTCCAGCCCCCCGAGGCGTACTCCGCCGACATCCGCTTGAGGGTCTGCGTCCGCTTCCGCTGCATGCCGAGCGGTCGGACAAGATCTTCAAGGTCGGTGTCCGACGCAGAAGCAAGCGCGCTCGGATTTGGCCAGCGTCGGAACATCTCCTCGACAACCGGCTCCATCTGGGCGCGCTTCGTTAGATTGAGGCACAGGCAGCAGATGAGGATCTTCCACCCATCTGGCCAGTACTTTTCCTGAATGAGACCGAACTTGGGAGGTGTCCACATACTATCATTTTACGTTGGCACCTTTACTTTACAAGACGATCAGCCGACGCCGCCAAAGCCTGAGGACCCGGTCACAACGCTGAAGTTCGACACCGGAACGCTTGTCAAGCCCGCAAGGACAACGAACGGGATGGAGGCGGCCGTCGAGCTTGATAGGAAGAGACGGTCGACCCTGAAATCGCCTGAGTAGTCGCTTCCCGACCGAACGGCGAAGAAGTTCGTTCCCTGGACACCGAGCTCCGTGAAACCGACGCGGAGCTCGAGCGCGCTGCGGTTCTGAACCGTGAAGAATCTCGTCACGAAAGGAAAAGTGACCGCCGCGACCGTTGTCACGTTCGATGCGGTCACAAAAGGTGTTGCAGAGATCTGGTAAGCTGGGACAAATCCCTCGCTCATAACTGGACTATTTAAGCTCATGTTCTTATCATCCTACGAACTTAAATATACGCGATCTATCAATTCGTGCAATTAGTGCCCAAACGCTTCTATCGTATGCTTGAACGGGCTACCTGGAATCTCTCGAACCTGGAGCAGCATCTCCTCGGCAAGCCAGCAGATCTCTCGTTGGGCGTCGGGCTTCATCCGGAGGCCGAGAAAGTGGTTGAAGGAACGCCAGTTGAACATCACATCAGCAGTGATCTGATTGCCGTAGGGAAGGTAGAAACGAGCGCTTTCCTTTGCCCGCTTTCGATTCATCCCACCCGCGACAAGTCGCTCGAGAGTATCATGGTAGCGCATGAGAGCGTCCTCCATGAAAGCGATGTACCGAGCCTGCTCGTCGAGCGGCCAGTCCTTCGGGAGGTAGTACTTATCATCCTTCAGCTCCTTGTATCGAGCTGACTCCGCGTTGATCGAGACACCGATACGGTGCTTGAGAAGTTGGATATGCGTTGCGATATCGGTCGTTACCAGGAAGCTGATGCTGCTCTTCTCGAAGGGAGACTCATGTCCACTCTCTGCCAGCATTTTCAGGAGCGAGGGGATTCGTGCTTGCTTTGTCTCCGAGAGCTCCCTGCTCGTGCTCGTCCACGCTGATAGCGCGTGGGTCTCGTCGCCACCATACCAACCGACTAATTCTACCTTGTTGTTCTGAAAAGACATGTCTCAATCTCTCCCTTACGTTACTGTCCCATGCGACTTCAAATGCCCATTGAACGAACATGAGTGTGGGGCCAATGACTATGGTGATGCCCGCCGATTCCCTCATCTTACCCGTGAAAGAGTAAGCGATTAGGAATCCGCAGGTCATCGAAAGAGCTCGCCACGTTATGACTTTGGCGAGCAGCTCTGCCTTGTCCGCCTTCACTCAGTCCAGCGTGTAGGTGAGCTCAACCTTGCAGGTGAGCGTGGGAACGCGAAGCTCGTTCGCGATATTATGGCCCTTCGCCTCCTGAGCGTCTAGATACCAGTCGGCGTGACCGCGCTCGTGGACAAGCTTTAGGAAGTAATCGGAAGGCTTTCCACAGTTACGAGCCATCATCTCGTAGACTTTCTTGTTGAGTCGGTCGACCTCCTTCGCGTCCGACTTGATCTCCTCGACCTTACCGAAGGACCCGCTGGCAACGTCATGGATCATGAGGGTCGCGTCCGCGTCCATGTAACGCTTACCCTCGGCTCCGAAGCTGAAGAGGAGCGCGCCGCAGCTCATTGCCTTACCTTCAACGATGGTGGCTACCGGAATTCGTGACGCCTTGATAGCACCGATCATCGCCATGAGAGAGTAGACCTGCCCGCCGTAGGAGTCGATGACAACGGGGATCACCGACTGACCTGTGTTCTGGGCACGGCTCATGAGATCCGTGAACTCCTTGGCGGATTCCTCATCGAACTTATTGACACGGATGATGATGGGATCGACCTTGAGTTCGACCGCCTTGATGTGGTTGGAAACGTCCGCGATAAAATTCACTGCATACCCCGTTTGTGTTAGGTTTCGGATTACTTCTTCGAGTTCTTCTTCTTCACTTACACTTGCTGTGACCGCATGCCTTGCAAGAGAGGCAACCCTCCTGGTAGACAAGCTCGGGATTGCCGCACTCCGGGCAACCTTTTTCAGTAGATTTAGTGCCATCCTTGACGTACCCCTTAAGCACTCGGGCAATCACCCGGGCATATGAAAACATATCACTATTCTTATCTTTTTGCAACTGCTCCACAACATAATGAAGCGGAACTTCATGCCGAAGGGCAAGTGAGATGGTTCTCGTGAATGCTCCCTGTGTTGGATTGTCGAAAAGATTAACAACATCCTTGAAGATCATGTTCTCATCGTCACCGACTGGAACATGTAGATTGTACGTGGTTATTCCGTCGCGCTTTCCGTTT
>Ga0181346_1001099_pt1 | contig 11916 bp, 7 predicted proteins | sample Su13VDMM15DN_FD_130100 | JGI IMG/M metagenome (GOLD analysis project Ga0181346, IMG submission 130100) | Freshwater viral communities from Lake Michigan, USA - Su13.VD.MM15.D.N | ecosystem: Environmental > Aquatic > Freshwater > Lake | place: USA: Michigan | collected 2013-07-15 | reverse complement strand
GACGGGCAGTCTAAAGGTGATGACATTCATTATAATTTTGAAGGTAATACAATTGAATGTAAAGATGGCGAAGTCATTCGATTATCATTAGTTGATTTTTATATGCCTAATAATCAGTATACAATTGATGGTAGAAACTCATTTGTTTCTATTATTTGCGATGTTAGTGGAACACCAATGACTGCAGCAATTAGCAAAACAGTTATTGACCGTGGTAATTATTATGATACTGATGACATCGCAATTAATTTTGCTAAAAATGTAGCAGCTGTTTTAGCGGCATTACCCGGTGTACCTGCTGGATTAGCCGTAGCAACTGGAGGCGGTGGTATTGTTAATAATAATTTAGTAGATCAAAATAATATAGTTACTGGATTTGCTAATCCAGTAGCAAGTACCACTATAATAGGACAAAATTTATCAGGCAAACCAGAGAAAAAACTACTTGACGTTACCATTAAATTTGGAACAACGGCTGTTCCTGGTGGTGCACCACACTTAATTACTAATTTAAAAATCAGTTGCCAGTCATTAAACGGCGAAGCCTATTTAGTACTTGGAGGTGAGCGAGGCGATGATTCAACCGCAAATCTTACTAGTTTTTTAATTACAAATCCTGATGCTAATTCTATTAGAATTAAAGGATATTATCCGATGCAATTAGTAACAGAACCGCATATTTATTTAAGATGCACTTTAGGCCAGAACGGTCTTGAGTCTTCTATTCTCTCTAGCGATGAGAAAGTATATAATAATGATATTGTGGGTTCTAATATTTTAGCCAAGATTGCTCGCACAACTGAAAGCTTTTCATTTATAGCAAGTCAAGAGCAGCAATTCTTTTTAACGCTTCAGCAGCGTAAATTAAATAGCATTGGTTTATTTTTAACAGACAGCAAAAGTCGTCCAATTGGGCGGTCAAAAGGTTCGGGAAGAGGAACCTCTGCTGGTTTAGAAGATACAACAGTAACAAGTGAATTAGCCTATTTAAAAGAAACACAAAACACTTTAGGCAATTTATATTTTACAGCAACTATTAGAATTGATATAGTAAAAGTATACAATCCTAATGTTTTACAATCCGAACCACCACCATTGCCTCCAAATCCAAGAAAAGCGAATGGTATTATTTCTTTTGGTTCTCCAACCGGATTTAAGTAGTCATAGTATAACAATCATTAGGAAAGTCTAATAAAATCATAGCAGCATCTCTAACTAAAATTGCTTGGTCTAACTCTATATGTTCGCTGGTATAAACTTTTTTTCTTTTAATAGCAATTTCTATTACAAAAGTTTTTCTTGATTTATTCCAATAAATATAAGGGTGTTTAGTGTCTTTTCTATTTAATTGATTTTGTCGCAAAGTAACCCAACGCAAATTATCAACATTATTATTTAATCTATTTCTATCAATATGGTCTATTAATGGTAAATTATTAAGATTAGGAATAAATTGAATGGCAACTAATCTATGAGCTAAAACATATTTTTTGCCGTTTTCATTACATAAAGTATATTTATAATAACCATCTTGATTAATACACAAACTTAAAAACCGATTAAGAAAGCAACTCCAAACTTCTCCTTGTTTATTAATTTTATACAGACCTTCATAATCCTTTAGGTCTTCTAACTCGTCCATTTTGATTTAATAATTTGAAAAGAATTATTTCAATTTAGTTTTGAAAATTAAATTGAAAATTATTTTAATATCTGGGTATTGTATATAGAAAAATGAGCGGCCTTCCGCCAAATGTTTCGTATTTTATGTCACGCTTGCAAGGCGTCAGTACAAGCCATTTTAAAATATTTCCCCAGAACAGCGGTTCTCAGTCCGCCAACAAAATCCTTCGTTTTGAACTTCCTTCCAATACTCTATTAAATCTTAAGTCATGCCGAATGCTTTTTAATGTAACAACCACAAACAGCAATTCTACAACTGGAGCTCGTCTTCCTCCTGACACTCGTTCCTTCATTGACCGTATGGCGGTTTATATGGGCGGTGTTTTAGTTCAGAACTCGTTTTCTAACTACAACATTTTAGTTCATGCGAAAAAGGCGCTTGGCGCCGATCGTTGCTCGGATTCGGTTCTTACTCACCCTGAGATGTGCCGCTCTGTTTCTTACCACAATGGCGCTGCTTTAGCTGAAACCGAATCTTACACAACTGCTGATGTTCAGTTAGCAATTATGGATTGGGAAGGCTTTTTAGGGACCGCAGAGCCCTCGATTGTAGATACTGGTCTTTTTCCCCAGATTACTATTGAGATTACTCTTGCGGACAATGTTATCTGCCCCGCAATGACTGTTACTGCGGCGACTGCGCCTGCTCTTGCGACAACTAATATTACTGGTGGCTTTTGTACCCCTCCTGGTGCGTCTCAGTCGGCCTCTTATTCGCTTGACAACATCACAATGCAGGTTGAGGTGCTTGGAATGGCATCGTCTGTGCTTGATGAAGTGGTCGCCCAGCGTATTTCACAGGTTGGATATTTATCCATTCCATTTAAGAATTATTTCTCGTTTTCTTCGTCGCACTCTAACACTTCTCGGTTCAATGTTAATAGCGCATCTTGGGACCGCCTGTGGGTGGCTTGGCGTGATGCGTCTGGCAACTCGCCTGCTGCTCCTGCTGTTGTTGCCGGCCATAAACTTCAGGGTGCTTTCGTGTCGGCTGAGACTGAAACACAGACTCGCTCAGCAACTCCTGTAGCAGGTGATCTTATTACCTTTGCCCTTACTACAGACCTTGGCAGACCCCAATATGATATTGGTGGTGTATTTGATACAAATAGTGAGAAGTATTTAGCCCGTTATTTCCGCTTCCAAGAGCAGAACAATGGGTCTGGTGTATCTAACTATCAGCTTCAGATTAACTCGGCAAATTACCCCGCTTATAAACTAACAATTCCTGAGGTTTATTCGCTGTCGCTTAACTCGATTGATGTTTATGATAAAACTCGTAAGATTTCGTTAGACCAATATCGTAAGGATTACTGCGTCCAGTGTTATCGGTTCTGCCTGCCAGAGTCGGATTACTCGCGCATGTCGTCTGGTCTTGATACTCGCGCTACATCTGCCCAGTGTGCGCTAGTGACAGAGAATGTAACGACTGCGGTTGCTTGCTTTATGTTTGCTGAATGTTCGAGCGAGCTTCGTGTGGCCAATCGTTCAATTGAACTTATTAATTAAATGCTTAACTTTTAAAAAATAATTAATTATATAATTTTATATTATATAATTAAACATGAACTATTATACATTAGGAAATGCTTTTGGTGCAAGCGAGTTCAATTTTAGTGAGTTTCAACCAAGACAGGCAACCAATGAATTAAGTATTAGAAATAACAATGTTAGAAGTCCGCTAGAAGGTGTCGCAGAAGAAATTGGAAAAATGCCTAGAGATTTTAATGACACAGTCTCAGCACGCTCAAGTGTAAAACAATTAATCAATCTTGATTTTAATCCATCTAATCGTTTCTCTCGGCCTGAGGCAAGCAAGACTGGGGGCATGTATCCTCAGCAAGGGTATGCCCGCAATCAACCTTTAGGATTGGCGTTTGATCCGCAGCATCCTCTCAATATTGCACCAATGCCAATTGCTGGATATTATGATTTAACACAAAAAAATATATTAGGTAATTTAATGTAATGTGGGGACGCCCACAGGCGGCGTTTTGGGGTTTAAGGGTCTCCCTTATTTGACTACACTTTTTTTAAAAAAGTGTAATATATATATGAGTGCCTTTTATCTTCATTTCGTAAAAGAAGATCAAAACAGAATAGGATTAAGTCATAAAGAATTAAATAAATTGGATAGGAAATATAATGATGTTAATTTAATAAAAAAACTACAACAATTATATTCGAGAGCAGCATCTACAGGTTTTTATGGAACATTTGATATATCTAATATCAAAATAGGAGAACTCCCAATAAGTTTACAAGCAAAAGTAGCATATAATAATGTTGATATTACAAGTTATATAACAATAGCAAGTGGAGCCACTTCAACAATAACTATTCCAGTTGGACGTAGACTTCCCAATCCAAGTTCATTATTACAATTAAAACTTATATTTGGTGCAGGAGTTACAAGTGTAGATAATCAAAACATTACTGGTTTTACACCAATCAGTGCGACAGAAAATGATCTTACAGAAGAAAACACTATTGAATTATTAGTTGATAGCGGTCAAATAAACGGTGGTAATTTAACACTGACTATTAATGTGGCTTAATAAAGGGGGGCGGCCCCGCACGGCGTTTGGGTTTAAGGGGTTTCCCCTTAGTTTGATTATATATTTTTTTAAAAATATATAATTGTTTTTTGATTACACTTTTTATTAAAAAGTGTATATATAATGCCGAATGACCCACGAGTTAAGTTTCATAAAGGTGGTAAAGTTTGTAGAAAAGATTTAGCATATTTAAAAATGCATCCAGAATGTTATGGATTTATAACAGATTATAATTTAAGACCAGGTGGTGGTAGCGGTGCTGGGGGTGGAGGAGGCATAACGCCAGGACCAGGACCGGGACCAGGACCAGGACCAGGACCAGGACCAGGACCAGGACCAGGACCGGGACCAGGACCAGGACCAGGACCAGGACCAGGACCGGGAAATGATCCATTTAATCCAGTTCCGTATGAAATAGCTGGTGGTGTGATTGCTGGAGCAGCAGCATTAGCCGCTGCTTATGCCGCTAAAAGAGCCTATGATGAAGAACAGCGGCGACGAGGATTTCAACGTCTTCCAGAACGCGATATTGAAATGACTAGACCAGCAAATAGACTAAATCCAAGACCAATTCAAGCAGAATTTGCTCCAATAAGTCAAGAAACTAGTGGAACAACAACGCCAGTAATAGATGATGGTGGTGGTGGAAGACCTAGACCACGAGGAGTTCCAACACCATTTGAACAAGCAGGATATAGTAGAGTTCCAAGTGACGCACCAGGACCAGCACCAAGACCAACACCAGCACCAGCACCAGGAAGAGGCAGAACTCCAACAATAAATGAACTTCGTGCAAGACTTAATGAAGCAATGACATTACCACGAGGACGTGGATTTTATGGAAAAATGGCAACTGAAGAAGAATTTATGAGAGCAAGAGAATATAGCGATCAAGAATTAGTAGATATGTTTGGAGATAGACCTTTAACTGATCCAAATACACCAGGACCAGAAATTCCTGCAGGCGCACAAACTCCACCAGAAGTTAATGAAATGATAGCACTTAATGACCAAATAGAAGCAACAAAAGGAGAAATAAGATTTATTGAAAATGAACTAATAACTGAAAAAAATCAAACTTTAAGAAATGTAAAAAAGAGAGAATTAAAAATATTAAAAGAAAAAGTAGCAGCATTAGAAACACCAGCAAATAAGTTAGCATTACAACAAACACAAGAAAGATTGCGAGGAGGACCATCAGCACCAAGAGCTGCGACTACAGAAATAGGAAGGTCAAGACCTACAACAGAAACACGAGCAGCAGTAGCAAGACAAAGCACAACAACACCAGCAGATAGAGCAGGGCCAAGTTCAGCAAGGCCAATACGAGATTACAATGCACCAGATCCAGGACTAAAATTTGATGCATATGGAGATATAATAATAGATAGAACTCCAGCAGCAGGAGGATCAACAAGATTTATGACAAAACAATTAGCAATTGAAATTAGAAGTTTAGGGCAAGAAATAGATACATTAAAAATCCAATTGCGAACAGCTCCTATGGCAGAACAAGCATCTATTAAAAAAAAAATATTTAATTTAGAAAATGAAATGTTTAGAAAAGAAATTCAAGCTGGTAATATTGGTCGTGGATTAGATGTAAATACTGGAATATCTAAAAGTTTAAATGACCAACCACCACGAGGAAATAATCCAGCTAATGATTCGTTAAACGCATCACAATCAACAAGACAAATCCAACAACAAGAACCAACGGCACATGCGGCAACAATCGCGTCTGCTGCCGACACAATAACTGCCGATTTACCAGCCTCATCGCGTGGACGAGCATTAGGTTCTATACAGAATGCTGATTCATTAACTACTATAGAATTAAATAGACCACGGCCATCATTGGCACAAAGAACATTAGAGACATTAGAGAGAGCAACCGCATTTATAGATAGAAATAATCCTTTTGCGTCACGGGCACAAGTAGAACCAACTGGACCAACTCCAACTGAAGCAGGTTATAGACGAGTTTCAATGAGCGATCAACAAGAACTTGAATTAATAGAAGCAGAATTTGCAGCATTAGAACAACGTCAAACAGGAAGAGCTCCTATAAGTAGACAAGAACAAACTGATTTAGATAGAGCAATAGCGGCAAGTTTGGAAGAAACTGGTTCAAAACAAGCACCAGTTGAAAGACAGTCTTTAACTATGGAAGAACAATTTGAGTATGATTTTAAAAATTTGACACAAGAAGTATATGAAAATGGAAGACTTTTGCCACAAGAAGCTTCGCATAGAATGAGTGAAAAAGCAGTCGCCGAAGCTCAACCTGAAGCATCAAGATTATGGAAGGAAAAATTGAAAAATGATTTTATGAGAACTGGTGAAATGCCAGAAGAAAGTGTTAGAATTGAGCATGCCAGAAATGCAATAAATGAAGCAGAAGATACTTTAACATTTAGAGAAGCACCACCGCCAGCACCAGTAAACCGTGAAATGGGTAGTTTAGACGCACGAAATCATATTACTAGATTTAATGAACATTATGAAGGAATTGTTAGCGATAATTTATTTGCACACGGTTTTAAAACGCCCGACATTCCAGAAAGTATTAGAGCAAAAGGAGAGTTAGCAATTAAAAAATATATTGCAAAAAAAGCAATAGAGTTTATGCACGAACCAGGAAAACCAGGACTTAGAAAAGTGCAAGTTGTGCGAGGTGAGCGAACAACAACAGAGACAATAATGACACAAGAAAGAGCGCAAAGAAATCTAGATTTATTTTATAATAAAGCAGAAGCACAACAAGCATCATTATCAAGACCAGCACCAAGACCACCAACACCACCAAGACCAAGACCACCAACACAAGAACCATTAGGACCACCAACAAAAACGCCAAGACCACCAACAGGAACGCCAACACCTTCGCCGCCGACATCAGCACCAGGGTCTGAAGTCGCAACACCGAGAGAAACTATGCCAAAAGCACAAACACCACAAGAACGAGCAGCATTTGCTCAAGAATTAGAAGGACAACTAAAGGGAGGAAAAGGACCAAAGCGTGCCAAAGCAAAAATTAATTTTGGTAAAATAGATAAAACTAGTCGCAATCCATTAGATATTTTTGTAAATCCAGAGTTCCGTAATACTCCAAATCTTGAGATGCATCCAGGTGCTAGAACTTTTAGAGGAACTTTAACTGAATTAAGTGCTCGAGTTCCAAGATTAATGCCATCGCGAACAACATTAATAAATATGGGTGCTGAAGGTGGAGGAATAATTGGTGGAGCAGCAGCAGGTTATTTTGCTACTGAAGCAATGAATGATTATTTTAAACAACATCCAGCTAAAAATTTTGGAGAAGCATATGGACAAGCATTAGCGGCTGGTTTAACTGGAGCAATTGTTGGAACTTTAGTTCAACAAGTAATATCAGCAACAATACGAGCAGGTGTTAGTTATGCTATAATAGGAACAGTTGAAGGAACAATAAGTAGTTTAGAGTTAGGGCCTCAAGGACTTGGTTTAGCAGTGGCAGAAGCAGCATTATATACAACTGTTGCTGTTACAGCACAAATGACAGCTCAAAAACAATTTGAAGATGCTGGTTATAGTCATGCTTTTTCTAGAGGTATGTCAACAGTCGCAGCAACAGCAGCATTATCAGCAACAAATGTTACAATGTGGTTCGCTCATGGTGGACCAGCAAATCCAGCAGCGGATATTGGATTTTTAATAAATGAAATAGTAATTTTAGGGTTTGGTATATATTCATTAGTAACTGAACGCAATGCTGGTTTAGCAATGGATTATGAAGAAGACGATATAAGAGCGGCAGCAAGAGAGGCAGAAAAAGAAAGAACTCGTCAGGCATTTCAAAATATAAAAGTAAATCAAGCACGCCAAACCTTTATAATGAAACTTAAAGAAAATAATTATGATTTTGATAAAACACTTGCTACATTTGATGAAGCAGGAAAAACATTATTAGGTGTATATGATACGCGACCAGGATATGCTTATAAAGAGTTTGTAGATGGAATCAAAGGAGAATTAGATCCACTTCATAAAACAATGAGAGATTTAGCAGAAGAACAAGGATTATTAGGAGATAAAGTTCCATTACAAGGTGATGAAAAATTAAAACAAGACGCTTATTTAGCTTATGTTACTTTTCTTGTTAATGATTTAAATGGTATTCCAAATACTCCACCATCGTTTGATTTTAATAGTAAAGGAGCTAGACTTTTAGACCAAGAAACCGCAGGCACATGGACATTTACAGCAGAAACACACGCATCAAGTGCTTTTGTTTCGGGAGAACGCAAATCAACACTAATTAATGACGCCCAAAAACAAATTATTGATGCTTACAAAAAAGATCGTAAAACAATAGAACAATTAGATCCAGAGTTAGTAAAACTAGCAACTGTTGATAAAGACTTTAAAGCAAATTATGAAACATATATAGTAACAGATGCTCAAGCACGAATATTTTTAGAATATAATGCAACACAACATACTTATCATGATATGGATCAAAGGTTAGTTGCAATAGCAAGTCGTGACCCTGCCTTTATTCCTGCCGCCAATCATTATTATGAAGTATTATCAAAACAATCACGCGACACAGGATTAACAATTAGTGAAATAGCATACTTAAATTCATTAGAAGCAAATGATCAAGAAGTTGAAATTGGAAAATTAAATGATGCACGTAATAAAATTATAGCACAAACTCAAGAAAAAAATCAAGCACAAATTGATGCTTATAATGCTAATGTGTTGCGAGAAATTAGTGCTTATGGTGACAATTTTGAAGCAATCATTAGAAATATTAACGATCAATCATTAGTAACTGGACATACCTTTTTATATGCTACAACTCGTGCTGATTTATATCAACAACTTCATATGGAAATGCCTGAATTAGAATTAGTAGAGCCAGATCCTGAACCAGTAACAATACCAGGAGATCCAAACCGAACTCCGACTTATCAAGAACTCACAGTTATGTATTCAGATGAATATCAAAAAATATATCAACAACGAATAGCACTTGGCGAAGACCCTGAAGACGCTAATGAGTTCGTAGAATCAGTTTTAAGAATAAAATATAAATCTAATCCAAAGCCATTACCCCCACAAATTATTTCTAATGCGCAACTAGGCAAAGGAAGAAAACCAGGTGATACGGCTCTTTTTAATTATAGACATATGTTAACAGATGCGCAAAATCAAGAATTAGAAGCTATGATTGCTGATGGAAGAATATCTCGTGATGAGGAAGAGTTCTACGCACAAACAATAAGAGAACGCGATAGAGGTTTATTTAGAAAAAATGATCAAGACAACGCAGATGACGAAGGTTTGTCATTAGACGCATATCGTAAAAAATATGGAATAGTAGCAGAACCAGAACCTCCAACACCTCCAAAACCAGAACCACCAGTAACACCTCCAACACCAGTCAACAACCCAAGAGAACCAACTTATGAAGAACTAAAAATAATGTATCCAGATAACTATAATAAAATATATCAATCACAATCAAGAAATGGTCAAGTTGATAATGCAAGTATAGAAGAATCTTTAAGAATAGTATATGGAAACTTTCCAAAACCACTACCAGAAACAACTACACCAACTCAACCAACTCAACCAACAACACCAACTCAACCAGACCGAGAACCAACTTATGAAGAACTGCGAGTAATGTATCCAGATAGATATCAATATTACAATAATATGTATGCTAGTGGAAATAAATATACTAATACTCCAGCATCTTCTGAACAACAAGCAATGATGATTGAAGGAATATTAAGAACAGAACACACAAATAGAACTCAAGCAGGAACAGCGGCACCTTTACCAACACAAACAACACAACCAACACAAACAACACCAACACCAACACCAGCACCAACACCAGCACCAGCACCAACACCTGGACCTAGTGATTATCGACCTCGACAACAAGAACCAATGCCAGCCCCAACAACTACAAATTAATAATTTATAATATTCTGTAAATAATATAAATGGCAGACATAGATGATCCAATTGTTAGAGAATATGTAAATAGTAATGATATTAATATGGCAATTGCTTCGGATATTGCGTATAAACACGCTGAAAACTTGGCAACTAATACAACAGCAATTGCGAATGCCAAAACGGATTCAATGATTGAAGAACGATTAAACTTTCATGACTTAGTTCCAACACATAGTAATGAACACGTAACTACAATTAGAAATGTAATGAATGATGAATATATTATGGCAGTGCGTGGAACACAGAAAACGAACATTTCTGATTTAGCATCGGACGCACAAATATTATTTAATCAGAATGTTAATAGAGTAGATTCTGTTGAAAAAATATATAAATCATTTAGACAAGAACAACCAACCGCAAAATTAACATTAACGGGACATTCTCTCGGAGCATACGTAGCTCATACTATTGCAAATAAATATAATGAACCATTTGTTGGATTTGATTTACCAGCAAGTCCATTTGGAGTAATTAGTGATAATGTAACAAATTATAATGTTAAACCTGAACATCATGTATATTTGACAAATAGATTTGATGCCGTAAGTTCATTAAATAAAATAACTAATTTAACAGATAAAGTTGTTACATTACCTCAAAAAGAACCAACAACTAATTTATTTGGTTCTCACGACATAAAAAATTATATATATGATAAAAAAATGCCTTCAAAATTAGTTAAAACAATGACAAATAAAAATACTTATTATTCAATGCCTCATATAGTTACAAAAAGAAGAACAATAAAATCTGTGCCAACTATTGATGAATGTTTAACAAATCCATATTTAAAAAAATGTAAGCAATTAACTGAAAAAAAGTTTTATTAAAAGATTATAGTAATGTCTGATTGGACAGAAGATGTAGATGCAGTATTAGATGCGATTAGATTAAATTGTATAGTATTATGTAAGCGACACAAGACGCGTTATTTTGAATTAAAATATAGTTTAAACTTCTACAAACTGCCAGTCATTGTTTTGAATGGTTGTAACAGCATTATATCAGTTGGTCTTCAACCATACGCATCACAAGGAGTTATTTCATTAACAACATCGTTGATTGCTCTGCTGTGTGGAATTATTGGAAGTATTGAATTATTTTTAGGTATTCAGAAAAGATTAGAATCGGATCTGATAAGTGCAAGAGATTATTATCTTTTATCAATTGATATTTACAAATGTTTAAGATTGAGTAGAGAGAACCGTCCTGTGCCAGCAAAAGACTTTATGAATGAAACTTATAATAAATATACTAAATTAATTGAGAGCAGTGAGGCTCTTGTAAAAAAGATAGATGATAAACTACATGCTATAAATATTAATAATAAAAATGAAGAAGAAAAAGACAGTGATGATATTGTTGTTATAACACCAAAACCAAATGGTAGAGTTGATTTGCCAAATAATAATGTTGATTTAAATATAGATGAGTAATTATTTTTATGATTTGCCGAATGATATTATTTTTTATATTTTTTCAATGATGCCACGCTTGAGAAAGAGGAAAAGAATATGTTATAAAGAATAAGAAGCATAAGCAGTGGTTCACTACTGATATCTACTCTCTACTATCCCCCTCCTCCCTCCGCCCTTGTTTTATCTTATAAATAAAATAAAAAATAAAAGTAGAAAAGTAAAATAATATTTAT
>Ga0181346_1001098_pt1 | contig 11921 bp, 22 predicted proteins | sample Su13VDMM15DN_FD_130100 | JGI IMG/M metagenome (GOLD analysis project Ga0181346, IMG submission 130100) | Freshwater viral communities from Lake Michigan, USA - Su13.VD.MM15.D.N | ecosystem: Environmental > Aquatic > Freshwater > Lake | place: USA: Michigan | collected 2013-07-15 | reverse complement strand
TGCGCACGGAACCTTCCCCACCACCTACGGCTGGAAAGTTCATTGGGCGTGGGTGTAGGCTCGATCTGGGAGAACACGATATCGGCAATCGTCCAGACCGCCTGCGTCGGCTTCTCGTAATGGACGACAATGTTGCGCTTCCGCTCAAGGCTGACCTTGGCGCCTTCGTGCATGCTGCCGAGCGGGACCAGCTTCCACACCTCTTCGATGTGCTTCTTGCGATACTGGGACCAGTCCTCAACGATGCCGTCGCGAATACCCGCAACGTGCTTCGTCATCGCAACCATGAAGATTCCTTCGGTCGGGAGCATCGGCCCGAGGGTGCGGATCGAATGACCGCGAAACTCCGAAGTAATCTTCACGCGGTCCAGACCGTTATCCCGGAGCACCTTAAAGATCATTTCGTACGTCGGACCGCGACGATCTTTCCGACCGGCCGCCTTCAGCTGCGCATGCGCGGTGTCGTAATCGAGTCCGGTGACCACAGCGACTGCTACGACAGAGCAATCGTTCTTCTCGCCTCGAAAGGCCGAGCGCTCGCGAAGCTGATTGTAAAGCGGGATCGAGGTCATGCTACGTCCCATGTACCAATGTACGTCATCGAGCGATGCCAGTTGTCGTGTCTACGACTCCAGCAGCTACCGTTGTCAACATTCTCGTAGACTACGGTTTTAGGATACCGTTCGTCGTCCGGAAGGTTGGTGATCATCAGCACACGATACTGGATACCGTTCCGGTGCTGCCAAATCTGGTTAGGTGCTATCTCCATGACTGAACGGCTCCTGCGTCGCTGCTAGGTTTATAGGTGTACGCTCGTTAGCCGATGAATGCAAGGGAATTTTTCGCAGGGACGCAAACTATTTTCGAGGCAGGTATAGTGTGGTAAGCAGAGGTAAACCTTAGCGGCTGTGATGGCTGCCGTATAGGGTGAATATTGTACGGACCGGAATTATAGTACGCAGAGTACGATAATATTACGTGAATTAAGCGAGTGTAAACGGCTAGTATGCGGATGTAAACTATGAGAATTTGATCGGCGGTGTAGGGAAGGCCCACCGGAATATTCTGACAAAATTCGGACCTACCGGGTCACTTAATGACCTTTCAGCTTGGATGGGTTTCCATTGTCAATGTGCCTTCGCAGGCACGATATCGCAGCGCCACATATTTGCCTTCGCAGTAGCGAGATGCAATTGCGTCTCATTCGCAACACGCACGCAAAGCGAAGCGGCATGCTTTTGGCATGCCGCTTGCACTTAGCTGTTGTTGGCACGCACCGTGCTGGCTTCGCGCAGCTGGCGCGCTTGGTAGTCGACGTTTGTTTCGAACATGGCACGTTGCATGCCAGCAACGTGCTGCATTTCGGCTAACCCTGCGACGCTGCGACGTATGCGCAGCAACTCGCGCTTGGCAGCCGCATTAAGCGGTAGCCGGTTAGCATGTGCTGCGCTCGCATGGTCGGCACCGTACGCGCGGTGCAACTTATAACCATCGATTGCGGCTCGTTCGTTTGCACGCTCGAACCCGTTGCGCTCGTATTTAGCCATTTTCGCTACCCTTACACCTAGCAGCACCATTGCTGCTAGCAAGCTTGCGCTTGCACCTGCAACCCCGCGCTAGCGGGGTTGCAGTAACAAGCTAACGGCCGCGAATGCCGTTAAACTTACGCCACCGATAATATTGCACGGTGCATGTAGTGGGGTCGATCGTCGCGAGTGCTTCGCGAAGCGCTGCCGCTTCGGGTCGCACACCGGCCGCCACCTGCTCGTCGCACCACCCCCACACCTTGCCGCACAAGGTGTTAGCAGCCGGCCGCTTTACGCCGTTCGCTTCGTCGCGCGGCTCGCGCGGCGTACGCACCCTAGCCGCTTTAACCGGCTTGGGGTTCGCAGCGAACACATCGGCCGCAGTACGCGGCACGATGGTAGCGACCTCGCCGATGCGCGAGGTGGTGGCGACGTACTCGCTGCTAGCGGCCGAAACCACCGCAGCGAAATCGGTCGGCGGCAGTACCTCGGCAACCGGCGCAAGGTACGGCTCGACGGGTTCGACTGGCACGTTGCTAACCTCGGCACCATCGATGCTATCGACGGCGCTTTGCATCGCCGCAGCGATGGTAGCATCGGCCGCAGCGACTGCGTTCGCGTCGCTGTAATCGGTCGCGAACGGCGCGAGTGCTTCGCGCATGCCGTCGACGTTAAGCGCCGTAGCGGCAATGCCGTGTTCGCGGCAGTGCGAGCGCAGCGCACCCTTGTTAGCGGTGGCAAGCTGGCTCGTCGTAAAAAGCGTGGTCATTTTATTACCCTTTCGGTGTTTGTACCGCGCTTGCACCATGCGAGCGCGGCGAACGAGGTGGTAGCAGTTACGTGCTACCGGCTAGTTAGGGTGGTTGTGTGCGACCCGCGCAACCTGCAACCGTGCGGCACCCTAATAACCTGTTGTTTCGCTTACTCGCGGTAGCAACCGCCGTCGAAACAACCAAACGTGCAACCGTTATACACTAGGTAATTCGCTGGTATATACGAAAGTGTATAATATTCTGGCTTTGTAGCGTAGCAAAACGTAATATTCTTGCGTTTTAGGGTCCCAGGCACCGCGTAGGTATCAACCCGCGACCCCAAGGTAACACAACTAAACAATGGTAAGCAAGTAATTATGTGGCGTAGTTGAACCTTTGTTAGCAACTTTATTACGCCACAGCGTTACCGCTACTAGCGGGGTTTTAAGGGGTGCTACAGCGTCGAAAAAAAGTACCATAGCGAGGTAGCTGGCACCCCCCTAAAACCCGCTGTACGAGCAAATATGGGGACTCATTTTATTGCGTTACAGCTAGCAAATACGCACTTGTATTGCGTTTTTCGTGGTATTAGAAACTATCGGGCTATTAGCAAAGCTAGGGGTGCAAACGCACGCCGTTATGGTAGTGTGGGGGTTCGCTTACGAAAGGGTTTTACATGCAGCAACGGTACTTTGTGGCGCACATTTTGTGCAAGGTTACAAGCGGTAACTGGCACGCGAGCGAAATAAACGAGGCGTTAACGCGCTTCGCAGGCGGCGAATTAACGCGCGACGATTTAGCGCGTAGCGGGCTGGCACTACTCGACGCGGCCGACCCTATGCCGGTGCTACCGGGCGATGGGTGGCACGACGAATGCACCGATGGCTCGCACGACGATATACCGCACACCGAAACGAGCGGGTGGCATAACAATTAGCACGGAGGGTGCAAAATGACCATGTATTTGCGCGTATACTACCAAATTCGCCTTTCGTTGCACCAAGGGTGCAAGGGGAGGGTGCGCAACTGGTACTACCCGCACGGTGGCGTTACGCTACCTACCCTGTAACACAATCGCACGGTGGCTTATAGCTACCGTGCGGGTTTCGTTGTGCTACTGTTAACCACAGTGGCATCGCGAAACCGTGGCGGCTAGTTGCGAGTGCGTGGCATTCGCACGCCACATAATGACCGCACAGGAGGGAAGGTCATAAAATTACCTTAACAGTGTTAGCTTAACGCCGTTAAGTTAACGCTGTGAAGTTAACGGCGTGAAGGTAATTTTATGACTTAACAGCGTGAAGTTGCGAATGCGTGGCAGTGGCAGAGCTGCCGAAGAAGTGCTCATGTCGATTTTGAGAAACCCCTCATGTCGATTTTGGAAGTGCTCGTGACGATTTTGGAATTCCCCTCGTGACGAAATCAAAATCGCTCATGTCGAAATTCAAAAGTCCCTCGTGACGAATTTCGCACCTAAAATTCCCGGAATCTGTAAAAATTTCGATGATTTTCGAGGTCGAATTGTGACCAGAATTTTGTCCTGTTAAGAAGTTATAAAGCAATAGGTACAGTTTACATAGCTGAATAGTAGTAGAACATAGTATTTTTATAGTTTTTATAGTTTTTATCGATATTCAGTCTGTTATTATCGTATTGTCCTACGACAATATTCGGCGCAATTCACAACACTATTATCGTAGACGTATTTATGTTTTATATTGCATGTTATTATCGTTTTGTCCTGCGATTTTATATTAAGTATGACCTGCTGTTAGCACGGTATGTATGCGACAATATTGCAAAATAATAAAATATTACTATCGTACGACAATATTACAACAATAATAAAATATTACACTTCACCCCTTTTTACTTGCAATCATCGCACCATCCGCTTACCCTGCAAACATGGTCGACTTAAAGAAATTCTTCAACAACAGCGGTTTCAATCCCGCTCCCTGGACTGGACTATCCGACGCTATCGACGCGACGGGTACTCCCACCCCTACCAGCACCCCACACGCTACAGCGACGCACCCCAGCGCCGCTACAGCACCCCCTAGCGCCGCTGCTACGCCGCCCTTTGCAGCACCCCGCGCGGCTACACCTTATATACCGCCGTGGGGCGCGCTACCCGCCGCACCGCTTCCTGTAACCGACGAATCCGAGGCTAAAACTCCTCCGCCTTTGCCGACTACGCTTCCAATCCCGGAACCGCTAGTTGACCACAATCCGTCGAATACTGTGGTCAACACTAGGGCAGGCCGTCCGCGCAAGTACGACTTCGGTCCGGTGGACGATGCAACATACAAGATGCTGGCGCGGAAAGAGACTCTGCGGCTTTCGCACCAGAAGCGTAAGACCGATCCGGAGCGCAACATTGTTCTCCCTGTCGACCTCACAGGCGTTAACCACACGCCTGCACCCGACACACCCGATCCTGTCTTGCAGGGCCTTTACACGGATTACATCAACAAACAAGGCGCCATCGAAGCTGGTATTAAAGCCTTCCAGCAATGGATAATCCTGGAAGCCGAGAAAACCGAAGCTGCGCGGGTGGCCTACATTAACCATGCCGTTAAGCTCAGGTATGGTAATGAAAGATAGGTACGGCGAAACTGCAACCAAAGAATCTTACTAGCTGAGCTTGCACCGCTAGCTCTGATGGTGTAGTTACAACCCTACGGCACACGGTGTGCCGCGCGAGGTCTGCTATGACTGTTCTTGCTTCGAACCTCAACATCACGGGCGACGTCATTATCGTCTGTGACGGCCATCCTTTCTACAGCCAGTCCAAGTACGAAGCTATCATGGCACCGGCTTCGGACTTCACTGCCGGGATCTTCGAATACAACGCCCTGAACCTCGGCGAAGTGGAACATACGTTCGGCATGGGTCGTAGGGAATTCCTCGCGGTCCTGGACGTGTACCACGACGACGTCTGGAAGGATCCGCATCTCGTGTGCGCGCACCGGCCGATGTTCGCCGAAGACATCTACTTCCGCGGCTACCAACTCTGCATGTCGCTGATGGGCGAGTTCGTGGAGTACGATCTCATCGAAGATCGACTGGAGTACACCGTCGAGGACTTCATGGAGTCCTACAATATGTCCGAAGAGTGCGCGACGATCTTGCGCAACATGGTCCACACCCACTAGGAGGTCTCGCGTGAAGTACAACTTCTACCTGTGGGAGAAGGAATGGTGGCACGTGACCGCTGATGGTTGCGAGCTCCGTTCGGGCACGCTTGCGCTTCGTGTTGGCGCTTGCATGCAGCTTATCCCCATGAACATGAGAGGGTGAGATGTTTCATCGTTACGAAGAAGACAACCTGACCGAGACGGCGAAATGCGTCATCGCGGTCAATCCATATGCTGTCGGCTATTCACTCGATAGCATGAAGGCGCGTATCCTCGACGTGGTGCGAGGCTATCCCGGCGATAAGACGGGCTATGTCCGCACCTACGGGTTCGTTATCTCCTTCTACAAATTCGAAGGCAAGCCGTCGGTGAAGTTCTCGATCGACAGCAGCACGCTGATCGATTACCTGACCAAGAAACAGGAGGGCTAAATGTACGTCGTATTCAACGCAGACACTACCCGCGAGTATGCGTATCGATTGCGATACCATGACGCTATCCGCCTGCGCGACAAGCTGTTGAAAGCCGAGGGTCGGCATGGTGGGCGGACGATCGACTATCAGGTCTACCATCGCGACTTCTACGAGAAGTACATTGTGTACGATCGTACTGTGGTCAACCTGATGACGGGCAAACCCGTCGTGGAACCTTCCAACAAGCCTTATTCCTGCTCGGTCGCGAGCGAAACCTATTGGACGAGCTAAGGAGACTCGGATGTTCATCAACGAAATCTCGGCGATCATCGGCAGGCGCCCGACCTACAATGACAAGGGCAGCAACGGCACCCGCACGCGGACGTGGTACAACGTGACGCCGCAGCACGTCTCAGAAGTCGTCGCTTTTCTGCTGGAGCAGAAGATGTACAAGCTGTATCCCGGTGACGGCACCGTGCGATGCAATCTGCGCATCAACTACAACGGCAACGAGCTCCGCGTGCTTATGCCCGATGGGGCGAAGCAGAAGAACGTCGATGCACAGAAGGCACCTGACCCTTTTATCATCGTCACGCCCAAGCCCGAGCTCACTGAGTGGGAGAAGGAATTTTGCGCGATGAACCATCCCACCCGCTTGCATGCCTGCAAGGTCTGGCGGAACAAGTACAACACCGGCTTAGCTGAGTCGCTCGACGCCGTGATGCGTCTCATCAACAGCGGCGACCTCACGATCGAGGGCTGGACACCTCCTGCCGGGGAGATCTGATATGGAAGAACTGAAGAAGGTTATCCAAGAGCTCCTGGAAGGTCGTCTATATCGGCCGACTGACATCACCTATATTCTCATGGCGCCTGACATGCGCGAGATGATCGATCGCTTGTTGCATGAAGCTGAAATGGCGGGCGAACGAGATAGCTCTGATTTTGCCCGCACGGAGGGATAGATGGGAATTTTCCACGCTATTCGCGAAGACGCGCTGAAATGCTCGCTTGCGGAACTTTCCGAAGACCATCTCTATTGGCAACGTAAAGCCTTGGAGTATCGCGAGAAAGAACCTATTCCGAGCAAGCGCTACCAGTGCGCCGCGTCGATTATTTGGCGCGTTATCACTGAGCGTAGCGGTTGTTTGGACCCGCACGCAAACGTGTGGCGCTAAATAACGCAAAGCCTGCTATTGCGCAGCGCTAACTGATCGGCTAGGTTAACCACATGCACCGCATACTTCACCGCATTTCGTACCGTCTCGCAGAGGCCGCTCTTGCGTCCTTGTGCGCGGCGGTCGAGGCTGCGGCGCGGTGCCTTCAGCCCGTGCGACGTGCTGCCCTATATGGGCCCGCACGGGCTTATCTGTGCCGGCAGAGCCGGCGACATGATCGCCTGTTGAGGTGGTGTATGCTTGTTGAACGATGGCGAAGCAGGAAGGGCGACGGATGCCCTATGTCCATCAGGCTGGCCCATAACGGCCGCCGACCCGTTGTGCCTAGAACGAGTTTTCGCGGAAGTAACTCACCCGCTCTACAAGCGACTAAATGGAGGCCTAATAATGGTTTGGGGTGTAAACTAGGCGCATAGCGGTAAGACCATAGCCCCGCGCGGAAGTCGATGAAAAGGTAGGTTGATGCTCCTCTGTCGCATGATTTAATAGACAAGAGCCCTCCGCCCTCAGTATAGCAGGAAGTAATCGACAGACCTATTCCCAACCTGCGTGACACTTGACTGTGTTGCGCGGGTTTCCCCGTTGTAAACTTCAACGGAGACTTAAGATGAAGCGTTCCATTCTCGCTATCGGCCTGGCCGCAGTCGCAGCCCTTACGATGGGCAACAGCGGTTGTTCCAACGATGTCACCCGCGTCAAGCACAATATGTCCGAGGCTGCGGGCAATTTCGAAGTGCCGCGGAAGATCTCGTTCTACAACACCCGCACGGATCGCGTGATGCTGGAAGTCACCGGCTTCTGCGACTTCAGCAACAGCGCCGAGAACCCCGGCTGGCTGAACATCTTCTGCAAGAAGCCTGGCGGCTACGTCAAGCATTCGCAGTTCAAGTCGAACGACACGACGATCCTGGTCGAACATCTCGATCCGTCGGCCGTGTCGGCTACATTCTATCGCTATCGCATCTCGCCGCTGTCGCTCATTCCGGACGTCAGCATCGTCGGCCCGAAATAGGGAGCAATCATGGGTGTTTTCTCATTCAAACAGGACGGTGAGGATTCTGTCATCACCGTCCAATACGATCTCAACGGCGTCGCTACGATTCACCATGTAAAGACGTTCACAACCGGCGTCGGTGACAATCGCATCAGCCAGCTTATGGCCGATGATTACTACAAGCGTCAACCGCGAGGTTCAGACGGTGACGTGTGGTCACTCCTCTCGGCCGGTACTTACCGACCGATGGCGAAATCGCACGTCCCTTGGGAAGTGTCCAAATCGTGGGTACTTTCCATCAACCCGATCCGAACGTCCGAAAACGACAATAAGCAGAAGAAGACTTATGTCGATGTGGACACTGTTGCCGATTACCTGAATCGTACGGGTCGGCAGCGGAATTTCGACGCCTGACGTAACTATACGCTTGCATGATGCGTGCGGGTACGGTAGCGTTTAACCGTACCCGCTACCTGTGGAGGTTTATCAGAAATGGCACGCAAGCAGTACGACAGACTTGTCGACGCGCTCAAGGCTCGTCACTGGACAATCGATACCAACCATCGCAGTCAGCGCTATACGGCGATGATGCCGACGGATAAGAGCAGCTTTGCTAGGAAGGCGCACGCTCCGGACTATGAATGGCGCCGTGCCCGCTTTTTCGTCGGTCGCAGTGGCGCGCTTCGTTTCTCGGGCCAGGGCACGTCAGGCACGTCGATGTCTCGTCCCAACGCAAAAATGCAGCTTCTGCGTGAGGTGCCCGCGTGAGCGCCGTAATCCGCACCACCTATGTCTATCCGCCCATCCCGGTCCGCGACTTCGACTTCTCCGCGACTTTCGATGACTTCGACGGTGCGCCCGATGCCGGGTTGCAAATCTACGGCGAAGGCAGAACGGAACTCGCGGCCGTGGTGGCGTTCTACGATCATTGGGAGCAGCACTTCGATGAGCCGTTGTGCGCCCATCGTCCCTGTTTCCTGGAAGACCTGTGAACAGGGGTGAAATCCTAACACTAGCGTCCATCGTGGCGTTAGGTGTTCTCGCATGGTGGACAGGAAAGTTCCCGTCGTGCGAACGAGCAGAAGTTCCACGGATCGAAGTCGGCGGCATGTTTGTCGCTGGTTGTCAAACAAAGAGGTGACCACATGGCGACCGATCGACTGATCCCTCTCGGTGTCTGGTATGAAGGCGGGAAGTTCTTTAGCCTCGAAAGCAGCAACGAGATGGGTTCTTCTTTCTATAACAACTGGCAACCCGATTGGGAGCGCTTTCCGCAGAGTAAGGGGGAAGCCCGGCTCCATGTTCGGGCAATCATGAGCCAGACACCCAATCCTCGCGCAGAGCGTCCGCGGCCGGAAGAGTTTCGCGACTCTATCACCCTTCTGTTCGACATGGCTGCCAAGCAGGGGAATCCCAAAATTCGGCAGAGCTACATTCAGGTCGGCGCGTGGCTGCGCGACCTTTCTGAAGGAGAGTAACTTGAAGAATTTCGAACAATGGACCGATCACGAGATCGGTATGGCGTTCTTCCGAGCGGTCGGCAGGAACGTAATGAACTTCATCGTCGCAGTGTGCGTGCTAGGCTTCATCTGGTGGGCTAGTCGCATTTCTGTGTTCATGGGGCTGGTCAATGACGATCAGAGAGCTATAGGCATGCTCTTCGTCTTTCTAGCCGAAGCCTTCTGGCTCGGCTTGAATGCGAAGAAGGGTGGTCGATGGCTGACGCGTGAATAACCCAAAGGAGAAGTCTATGGATATCAAGATCGATGACAATGTGCCGATTCCGTCTGTTATGTCGGGCAAGCGGCACCCTGCGACCGAGGCGGCGGATTCGCTCAATATCGGACAGTCGTTCGTCTGGCCGAACGACGACAACACGTCATCGCACGTTCTGAAGAACCGCATTCGCGGCATGCTCAGCCGCCTGGCGCCCAAGCGCTTTACGTCGCGCTCGGAAGCTCCGGGTATCGTTCGCGTGTGGCGCGTTGCCGATGCTACACCGGCCGCACCGGCTAGCGTTTAGCAGCACGTAGCGAGCCGCTACAGTAGCAGCAACAGGGCGGCCGGTAGGGTAGTACCGGCCGCAACCGAGGGCGTCGATCCTTCATGCACACGCGAATTAGCCACAGCTTGTTGGTCCACTATCGCGACCGTGTAGTGGGTGAAGTAATCCACATCCCTTTACAGGGTTTTGTCTACCATCATTACAAGTTTGGTATGAAGCATTCAAGCGCGCTTCCTAGCGTCGCAGAATTGCTCCCAAACATCGACAGTTATCTGCAAAAATTATTTGAGTCCAGATAGCTGCGTAAAGCTACGCAAAGCCCTGCTAATTTGCGTTTAGTTTCGTGATGCTGTATTGTTGTTTGTGTAACAACTTCTGGAGATTATAATGAGCGCATTTGATCTGTATGTTGGACGCAATCTGCGTCAAGCTCGCAAACTCGCGGGCATGTCACAGACTCAGGCTGCCGAAGTAATAGGGGTTTCCTATCAGCAAATGCAGAAGTACGAGAAAGGCGTAAATCGCATCTCTACTGAGTTTGCAAAGAAGTTAGCCACAGCCTTCTCGGTAAGTTTCGAATCTCTTACCGGACAAAATTCCATCGGAGACGATAATCGCGACGGCTTAGCACTCCTTAGAATCTTTAACAAACTAGACCCGCAGAGCAAGATGGCCTTGTTGGGCGTCGGTCGAGCGATGCTAAAGAGCTTGCAACCCCCTACGTGATCGCGTAAGTTAGCGACTGCTAACCCGAAACCGAATGCCGGTGTGAATATGTCCGTTATCGAACGTGAATTCAAGCCTTCGCTGTTGCAAGCGAGCTTCTTCAACGAAATGATGAGCGGTGTCTCGAACATCGTTCTCATTGCCGTTGCAGGATCGGGTAAGTCGACCACGCTGATCGAACTAATCCCTTTCCTCCCTCCGCGCATGCGCGTGAAGTTCCTTTCCTTCGGCAACCGCATCGTCGCGGACCTGAAGGCAAAGAAGGAAAAGCTCGAAAAGAAGATGGGGCAGAAGTACCCGAACGTGTGGATTCAGACTTTCCACAGCGTCGGCAACGGCTTGCTCATGCAGTTCTACAAGAAGAAAGGCATTACGCCGGTCGGCCCGGACAAGAACAAGCTCCGCAACATTCTGAAGAAAGAGCTGAACGAAGAGGATATGTTCCTCTACGGAAAGTTCTGCGTCGATCTGGTCGATTACGCTAAGGGTGGCGGACTCGGCATCAAGGGTATGGGCGAGAATGCCGCTCATGAATATTACGAGATCATCGAGCATCATGGCATGACGCTCGATAACAAGGACGCGAAGATCGAGCGGGCTATTCACATCGCTCGCGCGCTTCTCGTCAAGAGCTTTAAGCTCGCTCGTGACGAAGGCATCTTCGACTTCAACGACATGCTCTACATGCCGATTGCACTCGACCTGACCTTCTGGAAAGAAGACCTCATCCTGTGCGACGAAGCCCAAGACACGAACCGCCTGCGTCGTGAATTTATCCGTCGCATGATGGGCGCTTGGTCGCGCTTGGTCGCGGTCGGCGATCCGAAGCAGGCTATCTTCGGTTTCACGGGCGCCACGAACGATGCGCTGAACGTGATCAAGGAAGAGTTCAACTGTAAGGAGATGATGCTTAACGTCTCTTACCGCTGCCCGAAGGGGATCGTGCCGAAAGTGAAGCGGCTTGTCCCGTACTTCGAAGTCTTCGAAGGCAACGTGGAAGGCGATGAATTCGATATCGAGTTCAAAGACTTGATGGAGATCGTTAAGGACGAAGACGCCGTCCTCTGCCGCAACGTCGCCCCGCTCGTCTCGCTGGCGTTCAAGTTGATCGGTAAGGGTCGAGCTTGTCACGTCCTCGGCAGCGAGATCGGCAAGGGTCTCGTGAATCTCGTCAAGCTGATCTCTCT
>Ga0181346_1001097_pt1 | contig 11922 bp, 13 predicted proteins | sample Su13VDMM15DN_FD_130100 | JGI IMG/M metagenome (GOLD analysis project Ga0181346, IMG submission 130100) | Freshwater viral communities from Lake Michigan, USA - Su13.VD.MM15.D.N | ecosystem: Environmental > Aquatic > Freshwater > Lake | place: USA: Michigan | collected 2013-07-15 | reverse complement strand
TTGGTATTGATAACGCCAATCAGCCGCTTGCCTTGTTCCGGGGAGATGCCTTCGGCCTCAACTTGACGGGTAACTTGCTCGGTCGTGAGCTTGTCAACATCGTTGAGCAGCGTTTGGTATTTCGCTTCTTGGGTCAGTAGTTTTGGCAGTCCCTTTTTTACTCGATCTTGCTCTCCAACTGCTGCTGTTGCACTAAAGGTTGAGGCATACCTGTCAGCAGTTGCTTGGCTTATGTTGCCAGCCAGGATGGACTGTTGCAGGGCTTGGTTTCCTAGCTCGTTTCCGTTCTCCTCAAAAACCTTAAGGACTGGTTTTATGTTTGATAGCTCTTGGTTCTGGGCTTGCGCCAACTGAGCATTAGCCTTGGCCACAATCTGATTACGAGTTGCGAGCGGCAAACTACCTACAGTTTCCCCATTGTTGTCTTTATATCCATCAAAAGTGTAGTTACCTTTCTCGTCTTTGTCAGTAAAGTAGTTGGCTACCTGAGCATACTGCTGAATCTGCATTGATGTAGATCCTTGGCCAATTGAATTAAACTGAGTGTTAACTTTGTTGACGATGTCATTAAGGGCAAACTTCTCCTTGAGATCAGCCTTTTCGGCTGGAAACACGTTCATGTTTTCAAGCTCTGCAAATGCGCCGGGTATATCGCCTTGGCTGGCCTTTTGCTCGGCTCTGCCCATTATCCAGCTGTTGGCCTGTTGAATCTGTATCCCTTGCACCTTGGCAGCAAACATGGTGTTGTGGCGCTCAATGCCTACGCTGAATCGATTATTAAGCCCATCTGTCATCTCCCGCGTATAGCCTTGGCTGATCGCACGCTTTGCTCGGTCGGTGCTATACTGATCCCATGTCGATCTGTTCATCTCCATCAACGTCTCTGGCTTGCCGCGGTTTTCTTCCGCATTACGCATAATCTGCTGCTGCGTTTTCTCAAAGATCACCTCTTCGTTGGCCAAGATGCCTTTGTTAATATGCTCCTGACGCTTCTGTGCAATGTTGAAAATCTGGGTACTTATTTGCCCCAATGCGCTTCCAGCCTGAGCGATAGATTGATTGACGGCGTTAGCCGTGTTTTCGCTTGCCATTGGGCCTAGCGCACCAGCCATTGGCAACGCACTTAGAGCAACTGTTGGTATTTTAGGCATGGGGTTTATTTATTATTTGCCAAAGCTAGCAGTTGTTCCGCTAAATGTCAGACCCTGGCTAGATGCTGACCCTGAGCCAAAGCTAGTTGATCCTGCACCGCTTGGCACCCCACCACCGGGTTTGGTTCCCATGTTTGCGCCCATGCCAGCGACTGAGGAGGCGCCACTCAGCAAGGTGGAGGCTGCGCCTATCTGGTAGGCTTGTGCCTGTTGCTTGCCGGTGTAGATGGACATTGCACCTTGGGCGCGGAGATTCTGTCCCTGCACGCGAGCGTTGCGGTTGTAGTCCTGCACCTCTAGCTCCAGAGTGGCCGCAGACTCGGAGAGCAATTCAAGCGGAGTACCCTCGTTGATCACGACGCCAGCTTTTGCAAACTTACCCATCTGCATGGACATTGCTTTGCGGTTGGCAATGCGTTGCCGGCGGATGTTCTCAGCTGCATCCATCTCGGTCTGGAGTGCCTGGTTCTCCGCTACCTTGGCGTTGTACTTGCCTACCTTCTTTGCGGTTGCGGCAGCTTCCATCTGACCGTAAACAGACAAGCCGGTTGAGACGACTGCCAAAGATATTGCCGTTACTGCAAAACTCATGTGGTGACCTCTTGGTTTAGTGACATGGCCAATGCCATATTCTTGTTATAGTCGGTGGTGATTTGTTGCTCGGTGATACCATTGCGCTCTAAGAATGCACCGTAGCCGGCAGAACCGTGAAACAGCTGCTTGAGTTCCTCCTCGGCCAGTTCAATTGGCGCCGCCTTATCCAAGATCTTATCCTCAATGACATCAACATCTGTGTCCTGGGTGGCGTGAATGGTCATCCAGCGGCAATCCTCTAGGATATACAGCACCTTTCGCACGCCTTCGCCGGATCTAAAGGTAAATGGCGCCGTGATCTCATGGACTAAGCCGTTCATCAAAACGCGAGCGGATCCCGTGAGTACGATATTGAGGTGCGAAGTCCGGTGCTGATGCCCAATGACAAGCATACCGGAAGGCATAAAGATCTCCCGTGAGTAAACATCAGGTGCAAACAGGTGGGTTACCGGAAGCTCTTGCTCGGTCTGCTGATCTGCAATAATGCTAAGCGGCTCGTTGGTCATTGTCCGGTTATGGAATACTTGATATTGATCGCAAGCAAGCAAAGCGGCAACGGCTGCGCCTGTTTTATAATAAGTCTGGGGTCTACGTCGAAGTCGCCATCAAACTCAATCTCCTTGTCTCCGGTAAACAGAGGTGGAGATGAGTCCATTGGGTCACTTGTCTTGCGGAACGTCAGGTGGCGCTCGGTCAAGCCGTCGCCATAGGTCAGGCCCAGGCTGTTATTTAATCGAAGTGAGACTTCGTGAATACGCTTGGTCTGCGACTGCGTGACGCCAGCGGCGGGGTCTGAGTCCAGACGCATCGGCTCAATGATGGTCTCGTACGGCAAGCCAACTTGAGCTTTGGTCGCTGGCGTATCTAACGTGATCTGTCCGTTGGCTACGGTCTTGTTGGGCTGTACGCTGCCATTTGCCAGAATAGACACTAAGCGACCTTCTAGGTGCGCGAGGCCGGTAATCGTGGACGTAGAGCCACCAGAGTAGGTCTTACCGGAGTCAACGTAAAAGCAGTCGGCTTTGTCCGTCCACTCCGCGGTGTCGAAGACTTCGATGTAACGGTAATCGGTCATCACCCCACCAGACATCCGCTGGCGTTTGACCGCTACCCAGATCTGATCATGGCCGGCGCCGGTGCTAACAACCGAGATGGACTCAAAGAGACCTTGGCTTGGGTGGCGATGCCATCCCACTACCTCTTGATCCCGCTCATAGGTCATACCGATAAGCTGCCCGGCAGCAGTAATGCCCCAGTAAATTGACTGAGGAACACGCTGGAATGCTGTGTCAATGATTCCGCTTTCCGTGATGTGCTCGGCCAGCAGCGTAAGATCTGGGGAGAGGTAGCCTTCCTTCTCGTAGCTAAATGTCATCTCCCGCACCTTGTTGCCAAGACGCTGCGTGTAGAGGACTACGTCATTGATCAACCTGGCCTGGAGCGGACTTGATCCGTAGTTTGATTGCCGGCGCACCGTGACGTTGCTTGCCGTGAGCGATGTGTCGTTTGACCCACCGATAGACCATTCGCCAGCAGTTGTCCCCACCAGTAGTACCCGTTGAGCGACGAGCCACAAAATGGAGTTACGCTCTTGGGCTGCGAGCGTGTAGGTAAATGCGCTGGTATCGTCGGTGCCGGCCTTGAAGTTCTCGTAGTCATCAACTGCGGAACCGCGGATGGTTTGAGGCTGGTGGCTAGTGCCGGCGTAGCAGATGCGCTGCTCAAAGACGGCAATGGCTGATGGGTATCCGCGCCGCGGACTCCAGGCACCTTCAGACCAATACCGAGTGGCAGTCGTGCCGTACAAACCTTTTGCCGTAGTCACCGTTGCCGAGACGACAGTCGTGCTGGTGAATGCGGTGACCTTAACGTATGCCGTCGAGTAGATGTCCGTAAGCTCTAGGATTGCCTTGGGGTTGTTGACTTCGTAACCGTCGTAGGTTACGTTGATGCGGTACAGCGCATCAAACGGCTCAAGTCCCTCAATGTCGTAATTACTGTCAGCGCCTGAGCTAAACTCGCGGATGGTCTCGAAGGTCGTGCCGTTATCGTAGCTGCGCTGCAGCCTTATGGTTGCTGACCACGTTCCGGTGGTGCGAAAACGGTAGGAGCCGGATATCCGCAAGTTGCCGGAGCTGCCGGTGCTATTAATGGCTTTGCTAACTCTCTCATCTGCTCGAAAATGGCTAATGTTGTAGACTGAGCCGACATTGGCCGAGGTAAAGATTGCTGAAGATGCGGTCAGCGTGATGTTACCAGTCAAAGCGCTTGGCGTGATCGTGGTCGTTGTGATGTTCTCATCAAGCAACGGAGGATTGGTGTAGTCCACCTCTGTAATTGTCCAGTTGGTATCAGCCAGCCGGGATAACTTGCGCGGAGCGTAGCTGCCATGCACCAGGTAGACGATGTCGTTGATCTGCACTAGCTGCACCGCATAGAGATCCGCCTCAAGGTAAGGGCTGACAATCTCGTAGGGCGAGCCGCTCAGCAGCACTTGCGCCCCATCCTTGTAAAAGCGCATATACTGGTGACCAAGCTCAATGATGAACTGAGTTGCCACCGAGAACTCAAACTCAAGGAGCCGGCACTTGCGGTTGGAGAACTTGGCTTCGGCCACGAACCTTGTGCCAGGCCGGCGGCGGACGGCGCCATAGGTTTCAAGCAAAGCGTTCTGTAGCTGACGGCATCCTTTGCCGTACTTGTCGATATCGGTACGGGCATCAAGCAGCGGCGATAATTCGCCGGCGTTAAACGAGATCAGGTTCCTTATGCTTTGTCCGCGTTGCGCCATGTGTTACTATGAGTCGATGGTTGAGCTGTACCGGGAGTTAACCCAGCGGCTCCAGGTGGTGGGGTTCCAGCGATGCTTCTTGCGCTCGTTGCCATCTCTCATGCGAGCAGATCCCAAGGTGCGCTGGTATTCGTTCATCAGCGCAATCATCAGCTGTTCGTCCTGGCGGATCGGCACAGCCAGCTTGGCGGCCAATAGGACGATGACAGAGTTAGCAAACAGACTGTCCCATTGCATCGTGTCTTCGATGTAGGCGACGTAGCGTAGCATTGCCTCCTCGGCGTCGGTCAGGAGGACATTGCCTTCAATCTCCCACTCATCCTGTGGCTCGCCATGGTATGCCACGCCATTAAGCTCAAGTACCGTCAGTAAGTCGGCTGGAAGCTGATATTGGTACAGCCATTCAAAGGCTGGCGGGGTGGCGAGCCTGGTGAGACTGGTGCGCCGGCGAAGGCAACGCCACTCGCCCATGCGCCCAACCTCGGAAACAGTAGCCTCCCACAAGCTCAAGCAAGCCGCGGCAGACTTTGAGTCGTCATCATTGACGCTCATAATGGTCTTTGCGCCAATCCGGGACAGAGCTTGGTTGCAGATCTCGGTTTTGCTTAAGAGCATGGGAGGCGTGGGTGCTTAGTTAAAGCTGATTGCTACTTTGATTTCTCCAGCTGCAACCGCATCGGTAGCGGAATCACCAGAAGAAACGGTCAATGCCAGCGCAATGCCGTTGCTGAAACGCAATCCATTAACTCCAATGGGTACATTTGCGTTGTTTCCGGTGGGCAAGTTCAACGTCAGCACGGGGACATCGGTGCCAACCACCGGAGCCGAGGCTTTGTTGTATATCTTAAGATGACGGGCAGCGGCGTTATGGTTAGATGCCACAATGCTATACACCGTGCCGGCGCTAGCCTTGATGCTGGTGGCATTGGTCGAGGCAGCTGAGTTGATGAAAGTGGTCGTCGGCGTGTTGACGATGGCTGCGAGATCCTCATCGGAGAGGACTACTGCTGCTGATTTGAATGCGGAAAGTCTCATGGGTAGAACTGATTTAGGTTAAAAAAAGGCCGCCCCTACCCGGTAAGAGCAGAGGCGGCATTGTTTGGACTATCGTACGTCCCTAGCGCTTAGCGAGGGAAGTTTACCACAACACGGAAATCCAAGGTCGCACTCGCCGTAACGGCACCAGTCAAGGTCGCGTAGGTGAAGGTGAGCCAGGAATCTTCCGTGGTAACGAACGGAGTGGCAGCAGCAGCGCCTCCGGTGAAGGAGTCAGCGCCAGCAGCTTGAACGTCCAGCGCAGTCGAGTAACGGTCTGCATCCAGAACCGTACCGTCTGGCTTATAGTCGCCAACGGTGATAGTTGCGGTGGTTGCGCTCACGCCGCTGCTCGTGACAGCACTAAGCTGTGGGATGACAATAGCGCCGGGAGGCAGTTTATAGAGACGAACGATGTCGCTGGCAGCCTCAGAACCAGTCTGAGTATAGCGCAGAAGCAGCGTGCGGGTGTTAGGGAAAGCCTCCAAAGGCCCAACTGGGGTCTTGTTGGAAGGACTGTTTTGTAGAGCGGCAAGAGCGCCGTATAGTGTAGCCATGTTAGTAGTCTCCTATTGGGTTAATGATTAAGCGTGATAGCTGTCGATAGCGACAACACCCTCTTCCTGACGACGAGTCGCGCCCATGCGGCAACGGCTGCGGATCTGGATAGCGTGGGAGTCGGTGGGGAGGATGTCGATGGTAACGCGGCGCTCGCCGTCGCCAAAGGTGACGTAGTCCTTGTGGAATGCGAAACCGCGGCGGGTGTTAGCCTCCGAGATAGGCAAGTCACGGACTTGGGTCTTCCAGTAGAAGCCCATCCAGGTCTTGCCATTGAGGCTGCCATCGGTGATGGGCTGAACCTGGGTGAAGTCGCTGGACTTAAGCTCAATCACGTTGGTGATGAGATCCAACTCCTCCTGGGGAGAGCAGATGAAGTAGCGGTTCATCTGGGGAACAAAGGCATTGTCCATGCGGTATTTCGCCTCGGCCACTTTGGCGAAGGTAAGACCCGTGTTGGAGGCGCCGAAGTTCTTTCCAATGATCTGTCCGTTAGGAAGAGCGGTCAGCGTGGTGCCTTCGTCGCCGGTAACGGAATTACCGTTGAGCGCCGAGACGATGGTGGCATCGATCTGGCGATTGTAGGCGAAGACATCTCCCTCAATGTAAGCGGACTGAGGAGTGGCGAGGAGACCGAGATCGGCCTCATCCCATTCATCGATCAGTTGGGGGTTCTCAAACTTCTTGCACAGAAGCCAGCGAACATTGGTAGCCGGAGCCGCGGCAATGGTGGGCAGCGCACGCCCGGTGATCTCGCGCATACCCTGCTGGGACAGCTGGGAGATGCGTTTGCGTTCGCCATTAACAGGGACTTTGGTCACACACTCAGCGAGGTGGGAGGCAGTCTCCTGGAGACGATGTTGCCAGACTCGCTCGTAGTCGATCTGGACGTGTTTTCCGATTTCAAATAAAGCAGGCATTGTAGTATAGGTTCTAAAGGTTGTGAACTGACGTTAGGTTTCGTACCAATCGCCATTCGGGTATCCCTTACGGGCCTACACGGCATTTGCCTCGGATGAGCCGAGACAGCTTGCTAATACGCTTCGGTAAACCGGGTGAGCGCACCTTGCTCCTTACTTACTGCTGCGATATATTATCACCGTCAAGCGGTTTTATATTTAATTTTTTAGGCTGCTTCTTTTCGAGTAGCATATACCAGCGCAAGGGATTGCCGTCTGCGTCAACAGGCCGTGGCCTAGGCTTAAACTCAAGGTAATGACGCTTGGTTGGCGGCGCCGGGGTTGCAGCTGGACTCTCCTCCAACTGCTCATCCAGATCTACATCATGACGTTTCTTGCGTGCCATTAGCGTCCTGTAGCCAGGTGTAGTTTGATTAAGCGCTGGCGCTCAGCACTTGCGCGGCCTTGGCGAGCAGTATCACCGCTCTTCCAGTCTCCGTGATACGGATTGCTGGGGTCGGTCATAATGGCATCGGCCTGTTCAATATAGCTACGGGAGGATCCCGCCGGCTGACCATCGGCGCGAGTGTCCTCGGCTGTAGCGGTCTTGATTGCAGCCAGCAGCTGAATCATCATCGGGTTGTTGGTTGCCGATTGGCGAAGCGAGTCCGCCGGGATGTTGGTCAGGCCAGATGCGATGTCGATTCCACGCTCGGCATCCATCAAAGCAGAGTCTAGCTTGTTGCCATAGACGCGACTAAGTTCGGCGCGAGCAGCCTGGACAACACCTTGCTTGGTCGATTCCAGCTTCTGCTGACCGAAGGTGGCGTCGAATGCCAGTAGATCCTTGGCCAGTTGAGGCGAAGCAGAGTGCTTGTGCAGGATCTTGGACACCTCGTTGGCGTACTCTTCGCTGAACATATTCTCAGGCACTCCCTCTGGGCGCTTGAACCCGTAATCCTCTGGCTTCTCCGGTGCGCCGGTGATCTTGCGGAGCTTTTGCTCAAACTCAGCTTTGACTGCGTCCGGTGCGTCAGCCGGCAATGGCTCAAGTCCCTTTTGGCTAGCCAAGTAGTTGAGGTTAGACAGGCCAAGCATTAGTGCCTTGTTGGGATCCTCGGCTTTGGCGTATTTCTGGAGAACGCTGCGAGCACCCTTGAACTCATCGCCGGCGACCAGCTTTGCAAGATCTGGGTGCAATCCACCTTCGGCGTAAATTGAGAATGCGCTAGGCTGAGCAGTAGCAGCTGCTGCTCCCGGGCTGCTTGATCCTGGTGATGACGGCGCAACTGGTGCAGTTGATGCAGCAATTAGCGAACTAGCTGGAGCCGGCGCTGCCGCGGCTGGAGAGCTAGGTGCGGGACTTGAGGCGGATGGGATTACTTCACTCATTTGGTTTTGGGTTTCTTGCGAACGGTTGTTTCAGTACTGTCAGACAGGAAAGAGGCAGTCCCAGACCGGATGAGGGCTTGGGTGTTAAGCATAAACAGACGCTGACCTTCGGCGCTTGCGTTAAACTGAGCGTCCGAGTGACCGTCCTTTGAGATGGCGACCAGGGTTGTCCTGTGGAAGTACGCACGCGACTCCATGTCAGCCATCACCAGCTTTTGGGCGTCGGTACGGGTGTGCTCGGACGAGCCAAAGACGGCAACGTAAGCGTTAAGCAGTCTCTGGCGCTCACGCTCGCGGCGTGCTTCGTCCTCAGTTAAGGGACGGATGGGTGGTTGGATCATAGTTTTTCGATTTCGCCGCTGACAGCGGAGCCAATCTGCTCGCGCATATCTTCTGGGGCGGCACCTACATCACGAACTGCTTTGGCGGCCATGGCTGCTTGCTCCATCTGAGCTGCTTGAGCCTGGGCTGCCTGTATTTCGGCTCGCATCTCGTCACGGTCTTGAACGCTGCGGACTACGTTGGCTGCTACGCCGTAGTTGCGGAGGATGGCGCGGGCGCCTTCGTCGTAATCGATGTTGTGCAGAACCTCTGGAGCGTACTGAGCCATCGGAGCGATGATTTCCATAGCTTGCAAAAATGCAGTATTCTCCACTTCCTTGATGCGGAGCGCCATCTTGCCGGTCAGGATGATCTGAGGCATAGCTAGAGCAGCCATGTCGCTGCCATTCTGGATGACCAGCATTGATCTCGGCGCTTCCGGTAGCATCTTGCGGCGGAAGGCGATTGAGAAGCAGCGGGTGAGCAATGGGCGGAACACCTCTTGTGACAAACGCTCAAAAGTTGGGGAGAACGTACGCACCTTCTCTGCGAGTCGAGCGCTCACCTCGTAAGCGGTCATCTGTCCACGCTCTAGGTTGGCCAGCATCTGAAAGAGGTCTACGAAGAAAGTCTTATGGATCTGCTCTTGGACTTGCTTGATGAGGGCTTCGCCAATGTCCCATCGTCCGCCAGTACCGAACTCCCGCGGCCAGGCATCAGCCGGCACGTTGGGGTCAACTACGGTCTCGCCACCGGGCGAAAGGTCGAGGCGGGACGTAAGCCCATGCGGCACCAGGATGCGCGGCCATGCAGCAATCTCACCGAGAGCAGCCATGTGCTTGGTCATCAGGTTAACCTGGCGCACCGCGGGCAAGGCTTCGATTGCTGGCGAGTAGCCGTACGGTGACTTGCCCCACTTTAGGAACCGGGTGGCAATGTAAGGCATCTCTGGGAAGCCAGACTCGCGGACTACACGCTTGTCGGCGCAATCAACATAGACCGAGGCAATAGGAAAGAACTTAGGGTCAAGCTTCTTTGGGTTCTGCTGGTCGAGTGGGCGGGGATAGCAAGCGTGGATGAACTGGAACTTCTTGATGTCGCATTGGCTTTTGTCCTCCATTGCGGACAGGATTGCCTTGCTGCAATTCTCGGCACCGAACTCCTGTATTGCTTGGCGAGCGGTAAACTCAAAGTCGCGGAAGACCTTGTCTACCCGTCCACGGTTGTTCTCTGCGATAGAATAAGTGCCAACGTCATCTTTGCGGAAGTTAAACACAACACCCTCTGCGTCATCGCTAAGCTCTTCGACGAACAGACTGGCATGGGTAAAGGTTGAACGGTCGAGCAACATCTCATGTAGCTCGGTGTTAAAATTGCTGTTCGCCAACTCGCGTAGCACAATCTCGGTGCAGCGCTGGCAATACTGCTGTGCCTCGTCATCAGGCCGGGCGCCGGCTGACAGTACTGCTGGAGGATCATACTGGAACCATCGACCAGAAACCAAGTAGTCCAGCTGGCCGGCGGCCAAGATCTGGCTATCACGCACCGCGGTCAGGTCGTATAATTCTTCTTCCGGCGAATCAGTACCTTGGGTGTTGGTCTTGTTGATCTGATTTTTGCGCGGCATGATGTAGTCCGCTATCTCCTGGTTAAGAGCGTCGATGCTACTGCGCTCTGCACGCAATGCATCCGCCTCTCGGATGAGAGACGGGGCTAACTCAGGCGAGGCGACTACAGCTTTGTACTTCATCCGAGCAGGGTCTTGTTGCTCATGTTTTCATCTGCACCAGCAAGCAAAGTATTTGCTAAGCCGTAAGCAGCTTTGCGGCGCTCTTTTAATTGGCGAGCAGCAATGCCAGCATCAGCATTAGAAGTGGTGACTGGAGGGATTGGTACTGGAGCGGGCGGAGTGCTGCCGCCTTTGAAAAACGTATTGTCGCGGGGATAGTAGGGATGTGTGAAGTTCATAATTTGTGTTTACGATTGCTTCGATTACGAAATGCAGACAGATCCCAACAGCGCAACACGTTTTTCCGTTCCAGTATTATCTTGGGTAATTCGTACGGTAGATAGCGCCATGCCTCTGTGATATCGCCGGCCAGTAGATAGATCAGCCAAGCATCAGTCTCGGTAAAGATGCGCTGGCCTGTGATATCTAGCTGGGTGGCGCTGGATAGTACTGGCCTAGCCATCACGAACACGCTCGGTGTGCTTATCACCCAGCCGTTGATCAGGTAGAACTCTAAATCCTGGCGGAACGTGCGAGCGCATGGCTCGGTCGTGTACACCGCTGCTGCTCGTTCGACTGGACTGTTACCACGCACCCCAGTCTTCCTGTTTGGTTCGCCCGGTATTACTCTTACCCAAGCGCCGTATCGGTGGGGGACGCAGTCCAGACATGACCTTGTTTGGCATGGCGCTGCGATCAGCCGTCAGCCCTCGCCGGATAGCCTGGTGGACATAGCCAAATGCCGTCGAGGCATGGGATGCCCAGTCGTGGACAGGTACGTTCTTTATCGTTTGACCGTCGCTCTCCTCCTTTGCCCGGTACGCTTCTAGTGATTCGACGCCGTAGGCGCAATTAACCGAGTTAAACCAGCATCGATTGAATGCTGTGATGCCATCATTGATGTTGTCCCACTCGCTGTTTGGTCTCGGTAGGCAGATGACGCTTTGCAGCCCGGCCTCGCGGAGCAGCACAGCCCAACTTACTTCGCCATCGTGAGGCAAGATGTGGCAACCGTAGCGGTATGATTTGTCGCGGAGCCGTGCCGCCCATGCGCTTGGCGTAGCACAGTCGTCCCCACCTCGGAGACACTCCAGCAGGGAGATCCGGTCGCCTACGGTCTGCCAAATCCAACAGATGGTGTTGGCCGGCGCCCCAATGTCGAAGCTGGTGTAGACTGGAGAATGCTCGTAGAGCAGAACGTGCTCTGTGATGCGTTGCTGCGACCGAGCAAGCGTAACCGCGGCGGCGTAGATGCATCCTGGTGTCGGCGCCTCAAAGCTGCATTCAAACTCTTGCAGATAGACTGCTTTGCCTCTCGCTTCACCTTGGATGGAGATCATGGCCCGCTGGGCGCTGATCAACTCGGCCTCTGGCAGCAGCCCTGACACGCTGGCCGGCAACAGCAAACTGTACACGCTGGCATCTTGCTGAGCGTCCCGCCATAACCGCCAG
>Ga0181346_1001094_pt1 | contig 11947 bp, 14 predicted proteins | sample Su13VDMM15DN_FD_130100 | JGI IMG/M metagenome (GOLD analysis project Ga0181346, IMG submission 130100) | Freshwater viral communities from Lake Michigan, USA - Su13.VD.MM15.D.N | ecosystem: Environmental > Aquatic > Freshwater > Lake | place: USA: Michigan | collected 2013-07-15 | reverse complement strand
TCGATGTATAGCCTCAAAGCTATTCATATCTGTAGGATTATTAAAGAACTTTTCCTTTTCTCTTTTGTAGTAAGTGATCGTTCCAGATAACAGTTTCTCTACACTATAACATTTTTGATTGGCTTCGACTTTTAATTGTTCAATATTTGGATCATATTGTTGATCATAGGATGATTTAAAATCTAAAGATTCATATATTTTACCGATTTCTTGTTGATCTTTAGCTGTCATGTCATTATTTAGTTGACAACTGGTAAAGTTGGGCTATTCTAGATAAAATGTATCGAAATTGCGTCTATAACAATAAAACAAAAAACATAACCATTTGGTGTTGGGATGCTTCGGGAAATCGAGTCACCCAAGAGTTGGAGTATAGCCCATATCTTTACTTGGAAAGTAAAAGTGGGGATTCTAAATCGATTTATGGGACAACATTAAAGAAAAAGGAGTTTGCAACTCTATGGGATCGTAATAAGTTTGTAAAAGAGTCTGGGATTAAGAGAATTTTTGAAAATCTCCCACCCTACCAACAATTTTTAATTGATAGTTACTATCATTGCAATGAAAATGATGACTTCGCAAAGAATCCATTGAAATATATGTATATTGACTTGGAATGTCCAAGTCCTCCTGATCGTGGGTTCCCAGAACCCGAATTAGCCGAAGAAGTTATAAATCTATTGACTTGTTATGATTCCTTGACTAAGAAATATACTCAATTCGGATTAAAATCACATGATTCTCCTAGAAAAGATGTGAAGTATTACCACTGTAAGTCTGAGGAAGATCTACTAAAAAGATTTATAGGACATTTCACATCAGATTATCCCGATGCACTTGTTGGATATAATTCCAACAGCTTCGATATCCCATATCTTGTTAATCGAATAACATTTCAGTTGGGAAAGGAATGGGCAGATGAACTATCACCAATTGGAAGAATCTACGAGAAGATTAACCAAGAGGGAAAATTTGGCCAACCAACTAAAGAGTATGTAATTGAAGGAATTTGTTGTTTAGACTATTTTGTAATGTATAAAAAGTTTGCAATGGAACCTCTAGAATCCTATAAACTGGATTATGTTGCAGAAATAGAACTCGATGAAAACAAAGTTGATTTTGAAGGTTCTCTTTGGGATTTGGCTAAGAATGATTGGGATACATTTGTAAAATATAACTTAATCGATGTTGAGTTGATGGTTAAACTTGAAGAGAAGTTGAAGTATCTTGAACTTCTTAGGTTTATATCATATCTTGGACTCTGTAATATGGAAAATGCCATCAAAACAGTTCCAGTTGTAAATGGCGCGGTTGCTATCAGAGCAAGACACCGGGATGAAAAGATACCAACATTCATCAGGCCAAAGGTCGAAGGTAAAATACCGGGAGCATATGTAGCAGTTCCAAAATTAGGATTTGCTGAAAATATAGTTAGCTTTGATGCAAACTCACTGTATCCAAGCGTGATGATATCATTGAATATGTCACCAGAAACTAAGGTTGGTAGTGTTGAGAAAATTGATGACACATACCATATTAAACATGTGTCAGGAAGAACCTTTGAATTGTCTAGGGAAAATTATTTAAAATATATCAAAGAAGAGAAACTTGCAAAGTCCGACTCTGATATTTTATTCTCCCAAAAGAAAAAGGGAATCATGCCAGAATTCTTAGATTTCCTTTATAGTAAACGTAAGGAAATGAAGGGTAAGATGATCAATGCTAAACGAGAATATGAATCAGTTAAAAAGGGATTATCTAAAAAGGAAAAATCCGAAAGAGAATCGGATATTCAAAAATATGATACCTTCCAACATGCTTATAAAATTACTCTAAACTCCACATATGGGTATTGTGCCAATAAGTATGCCCCATTGGGTGATGATGAGATTGGTGCTTCCGTAACTCTCACTGGACAAGCAGTAATCAAATATAGTAATGATGTTTTCAGATCATTTATTCAGGAATTCTATCCAAACGTATATGATAAAGTCGAGAATGGTCTGATATATAATGATACAGATAGTTTATACGTTTCATTTAAATTATTGGATGATATTAAAATAGACACGAATGATTTCGAGGAACTGTGTAATAAATTCGAAAATTATTTAAATGATAAATGTTCTGAATGGGCTAAAAGGAAATTATGGTCACAAGATCCGAGATTGGTATTTAAGAGAGAAGTTATATGCGATTCTGGAATATTCTTAGGTAAGAAGTATTATGTTTTACATATTTTAGACGAGGAGGGAGTCAAAGTTAACAAATACAAGTATAAGGGTGTGGATGTTGTGAAAACAACTATGCCAAAGGCTCTAAAACCTCACGTTAAGAAGATTATTGAGATAATGATCGACACACACTCTCTTAAAGAGACTAACGATGCATTTATGAATGCTTATGAAGTTTTTAAAAGTTTAGGAGTGGAGTCCATTTATAAAAATAGTGGAATCAATAACTATGAAAAGTATTCGAAACAATGCAACGAGTTTGAAACTGTTAAAGGAATGCCTGCCCACGTTAAGTCTGCATATTTCCACGATTTAATCCTTGAAAAATTGAATCTATCTGGAAAATATCAGAAATTTAAGTCTGGCGATAAAGTTAAATCGGTATATGTTAAAGTTCCAAATAAATACGGGATTGATTCCATAGGATTCAAAGGAACATATCCAGAAGAATTCAATGATATATTTGAAGTTGATTACGAAAAAATGTTTGGTAAAATATTGTATGCTGCAATTGATCGGTTCTATAAATCGGTGAATTGGAAGTTGCGAAAACCAAACGAAAATGTGAAGATAGAACTGGAGGACTTTTTTAGTTAAAATGACACCACAAGAAGCTTATAATAAGGGACTAGATGTAGCAGAGAATACTGCAATAGAAAAATTAGTAAATGCATTGGAGGGTAATGATGTCGGACCCTTTAATAATCCGCAAATGGAAGAGATCCGACAAAAAATCCTGTATCAAAAAAATCTATTACAGATTCCACATATTATTCCATATAATAGGGATTATAATTACATATTAAATCACTTAAAAGGTGAAATTGTAGAAGTTGAGAAATTATCAGATATTGATAACTCCATACTTACCATTTTAAAATTTTGCGAAGAGATTATTGGACCTAAACCAAGAAGTAGAGTATCTGTAAGAGCTAAACAGTTTTTAACCAATTTAAAGATTGACTTATTGAATAATCATGAAGAAGTATGAAGCAAAAAGATACATCCATCAGACTAAATATATGAATGAGTGATCATTCTAAATATCCAAAAGAAGCAGGTATATATAAATTAACATGTGTCAATACTGGAAAAATTTATATAGGAAAAACAATCAATATTCGTTATAGAATGGGAGATCATAAAAGGACTTCTAAAAAAATTAAAGGTAGGTATCATATTGAAAATGCCTTAATAAAACACGGATGGGATTCTTTTACTGTAGAAGTTTTAGAGATATTTAAAAACTTCGATAAGACCAATATCGAACATAATGATACACTCCTAGAAATAGAGAGACGTTATGTAAAATTATTTGATTCAACCAATAGTTCTATTGGATATAATACTTGCAAATTTTCTACCGATAGAACAGGGGTTATAGCATCTGAAGAAACTAGAGAAAAATTGAGGAATAGGAAATACACGGAAGAATATAGAGAAAAAAAGAGACAGTCTCAATTAGGGAAAAAACATTCCGAAGAAACCAAAGAAAAAATGAGAAATCGTAGACATTCTGAGGAAACTAAATCTAAAATGAGTGTAGATAGACTTGGGAAGAAACATTCAGAAGAGAGTAAAAGAAAGATGAGTATTGCCAGATCAGGGAACCCACATTCTGAGGAACATAAAGAAAAACTTAGACAGTCGAATTTTAATAGAGGTAAAAAACTTTCCAAAGAAACTAGGGAAAAAATGAGCAAAGCTAGATTAGGAATAAAACTTCCCGAAGAAACTAAAAAAAAGTTGAGGAAACCTAAATCCGAGGAATTTAAGGAGAATCTAAGAAAGCCCAGATCTGAAGAAATTAAAGAAAAAATTAGGCAGGGGCATTTGAGGAGGAAATTATCCAAGAATGACTCTTGACATTTGGGGGAAAATATGTTAAATTGTTATATATGCAACAGAAAACAAATAAACATACCGTCCTGATCGATCAAATAGGTCGAACAATCCTTGGAGTCGAAACATATCAAAGTGAAAGCAAGATCACTCTAGATAATCCCATTATCTTACATTTCCAACCATCCCAAAATGGACAATTGGAACTTCAGGTGTTCCCATTATTCTTTTTTGAACTCTTAGACAAAGAAAAGCGTAATCTGAATTCTTGGACATTTAATAAGAATTCTGTGGCAGTGAGTAACGTTGAGTTGAATGCGGATATTCTGTCTCGTTACGCTCAAATTAACACTCCCCCAGCTCCAGTGACTAATAATCCAAAAGTTATTTCCATAGACGACATTTAAAAATGGCAAAAGAAGATAAAGAATATTTTAAATTAATGGATGAAATCGATGAGATTAATCCATACGCTACCTACTTAGATAAGTCAACTCTATCAAGAGTCGATAGATATATCGATACTGGATCATTGGCCTTAAATGCGATTATATCAGGATCTCTATATAAAGGTATTCCAGAAGGCAGAGTTGTCCAATTTGCTGGGCCTAGTGGTTGCGGTAAAACATTTTTTGTTCAAAAAATTATTGCAAATGCTCAGAAGATGGGCAAATATGTTATAGTGTTTGACTCTGAAAATGCTATTGATCCAGAGTCTGCTATTAATTTTGGAATTGACCCAACAAAGGTTAAGTATGTTACTGCTTTAACGTTGGAGAATACTAGAAATGCTATCTTCAAATTCTTGAAGAGTGTTTCTGAATCCAATAAAATTGGAGAATTTCTAATTATCATTGACTCTTTAGCTAATATGGAGTCCGAACTTGGTGAAAAGAGAATGGATAAGGAATCCACATCTGCCGATATGGGAACATTTGCTAAATCTGTTAAGAGTTTATTGAAGACTTGCACTAACTGGTCAGCAATTACTAAAACATCTATTGTATTTACGAATCATGTCTATGACAACCCAAACCAAATGTATCCATCATTAGAAAAGGATATTACCGGTGGTAAGTATGCGCTGTATATGCCTTCAGTGACGGTTCAGATGGCTAAGAAGGCTACTAAAGATGATGAAGGTAAGACTATCGATAATACTCTCTCAACAGGTCAGAAGAACTATTCTGGAGCAATCTTAAGATGTCTTACTGTTAAGAATAGGTTTATTAAACCGTTCCTAGAAGTTGAACTGTATCTATCATTCGCTACGGGCCTTGATAAATTCTATGGTCTTCTCGAATTGATGAGAGGATTGGGCGTAGTTATCCTAGATGGAAAAACTTACAAAGACTGGAATGGTGATTCTTTGGGATATTATAAGAATTGGAGAAAGGATAAAGATGTTTGGAAGAAACTCTTACCGGAACTTGAAACTCGTCTTCAAACTGAATGGGCATTTTCTAAAGAAGAAGCACCATATGATGAAGAAGATATTGTGGATACTCCTGATGAAGAGATACAAGTCGAAGAATCCCCTTTAGATAAACTTAAAAATATGAAGAAGAAAGTTTCAACTAAACTTGATAAGTTGGAAGAAGAAATACCAATCGAACAATAAATTAGTAGATCAAATCTTAAGAATTTAAATAGCTAGCCTTAATTGGTTAGCTATTTTTTCGTAGCCATTGGTCGTAATTCAATTTCTTAAATCCACGATCCTTAAATTCACCAATTGGTTTGAATCTATCTTTAGATACTTGTTCAGTCATATAGTCCATAACATATGATTCGGCTTTTAATTCTTTTAAGCGGTTTTGTGCGGCTGCTTTATTTGCAATTTTTAAGTGTGCAATAGCCTCATCTTCCATTTCCGGTGTAACCTCTTCAGTTTCTCCGTCCCGTAAAGCTTTAATTATCCCTAAACGTTTAGCTTCCATATAATCACTAGTTGACCAATCATCCATTGGGACACCTTCTAATTTTGCCATTAATTCGGCCTTGATTTGATCGTCAATTGCCCCATATCTATCATACATACCTTGGCGATTTACTAACTGACCTTTAGTATTAACTTCATGTTTTTGAAAAGAATCAAATTTTCTTCTCTCATCTGCAAGATTGGTTGAAATATCACCTGATGCTTGAGCTAAAAGTTTTTCTTCTTTGGCTTTTTCAGAGGGAAAAAACACAACATCATACCATTTATCAAATATTGCCCGATCTTCTGGAGAAGTCGCAATCGAAGCGACAATATCGGGATCAAATCCTCGATATTCACCCTCTTTTCTAGATTTGTTTCTCTGTTGATCGAAAGCACTTACTGTCCCTAAATAAGCGTAGATCAACTCTATCGTATCCTGTAAATCGTCATTATCTGGATCTTTATTTTTAATAACATTTAAAATTCTGAAAAATGCCTTTAATCCAATTCCGGTCCCACTTTCTTGGGCTTGTTTCAATAGATCTAAAATTTGTTTGAACACTTTTAGATCTGCTCTTAACATTTGATTAATTGTTTCTTCTGGATCGATGGTTTCCCCACCTTCTTTTTCGTTTAATCTTTCAGCTAATGTTTCAATTATTTTATTCTTTTTTTCCACGGGATTAGTATATTTTTTATACGCTTCCTTTTTTGATTCAGTGATAAATAAATGTTTGAAATATTGAATGTATTTACCATATTCCTTCAATGCCCCAGAAAGAATGAATAGGTTATCAGTGTGATTATTGTTAAGATCTAGATTTTTCCATATATCTTTACTGGGTGGTTGGTCTTCAGTATAACCAGAATCCCCCAATTTAGGTCTAGAAAATGCTTTTGATGGATCTGGCGCACCATATTTATAACCATGTGCTTTATTTATTTTAGCAACTAATGGTGCCGCTTTTGATGCGATAGCATGTAGCTCATCAACTGGAATTCCATGGACATCTTGAACTTCTTTTTCTTTTACTTTAGCGGTTCCAGTTTCACCAGTTCTCCCAACGTGTAAAAATTCTATGATATTATCAGTAGCAGTTATGAGTTGTTGAAACTCTGGAGATGTGACTTTTTCGGGATTTTCGGATACCCATTTCCCAATGGCTTTAGCATACACTTCTTGTGAACCTAATCCAATATCTTCTCTACTTTTACCACCTTGACCCAATATAATCATTGCTAGGTTGGTTATTTCGTCATTGCGCCTCGCTAATCTATTATTTATATTTCTAGATACCTCAACGTCATCAGTGGATATGTTATCAAATTCGCTTATTGTGTATATAATATAACGATAAACTAATCGTTGAGTATTTCCCGGAAATCCGGGAACGTCTGTAAGTTTAAGTTCTCCCGTTTTCACATCAGGTATCTCAATTTGCCCCCCTTTTTTAAGGGTGGCTGAAATATGCTTAATATATTCAGTCATTTTTGAGCCAGCGGGACCAACCAATAATTTACTTGGTCTTCCAGCCATTTCATTAAGAACTTCAGCGCGTTGGGTAAAATAAGAAAATCCATATTTAGTCATAACCATATTTAATCTGGTTGACAACTAAATTGAATGTGTTACGCTAAATTCATGAAAATTGAGAATCCTTTAATCTGTGTAGCTACTCAAAAGGATGCCGCAAATAAGACTTCAATATTTGAAAGTATTAAAAAATATAATATAAATTCGAGATATTTTCTAGAAAATAAAGAATCCTTACCAACTGTATATAACCTTGCAATAACGAAGGCGTTGAAGGATGATGTAGATTGGATTATATTGGCACACGACGACATTCAATTATTAGATAACCCGATTGAAAGGTTGGAAGAACTAGATGGTAAATTTGATTTAGTTGGGGTAGCGGGAACATCTAAGATAGAATTGAAGTCTCCCGCATTGTGGCATTTGATGGGTGGGGGATTTGGTAGTGGTAATTTACATGGATGTGTTCAACATTTAGTTCAAAAATATGGCGTGAATGCTGATGATAGATATTTTTCTAGATCAGTTCCTACTAATTTTGGACCCTATCCACATAGGGTAGTTATGATTGATGGTGTTTTCATGGCGTTGAATCTGAAAACCATGCGAGACATGCGATTTGATGATTACTGTCCATCTAAATTCCACTTTTATGATCTTGACTTCTCCTTAAACTGTCATATGAATGGGTATAGGGTTGGAGTTGGTGCCATTCCAATCACCCATGAGTCACCGGGACTTCGAGAATTCACCGACGACTGGAAATCGGGAGAACAATACTTTCTAAACAAATATAAATGACCATCGATTTAGATGAATACGAACGCATCATAGCATATAAGGCTATGACTGACAGCACTTACTTAAATTCTATTGCGGATTATATTAAGTCCGAATACTTTGAGCAGCCAAATATAGCCAAATACTTTGAAATTGTTAAGGATTTCTATGATAAACGTCAGAAGTTACCAACGGTAACTGAAATCAAGCCATATTTGACCACTGAAGGTATGAAGCAAGACTTTAAACGTCTTGTAGAGTCCTTTAAAGACATCGATAAGACCTTTGATAAGGATGAACTTTATCAAAATACTGAGAGATTCTTAAAGGAACGTGCTACTTGGTGTAATATTCTTGAGATTGCAGAGAATTCAGAGAAGAAAGTTAAGAATCCTTCCGAAGTATTGGAAGCATTTGAGGATATATGCAAGATCTGTCTCGATACTGAACGTGGTATTGAGTTATTCGAGGATGTTGATAAGTTAATCGATGATATCCTAAATGAAGATATTTATATTTCATCTGGTTGGGATTGGGTAGATGAACACCTTGGAGGTGGTTATAGACAAGATGGTAAGGCATTGTATGTGTTTGCAGGACAAGCTAACATCGGCAAGAGCATCTTCCTTGGTAATATAGCTGCGAACATAGCAGAGCAGGGTAAAAATGTCCTTGTGGTGTCTCTGGAGATGTCTGAGATGCTCTATGCCAAGCGCATAGCATCCAATGTCACTAAGATACCTTTAAAGAACTTCAAAGAGGATGCACACACTCTTAGATATGCTCTAAAAGAGGAAGGAAAGACCAGTGGTAAGCTATTTATTAAGGAATTTCCACCTTCTACTATCACCCCGAAGCAATTGTCAGCATTTATTAAAAAATTGATGGATACTGGCATTCATTTGGATGCTATTGTCATTGATTATGTTTCTTTGTTACATACTGAGAAGGGAACTAACTCATATGAGCGTATAAAATACATATGTGAACAAGTTAGAGCCATGTCTTACATCTTTTTATGTCCAATTATTACTGCTGTTCAGTTAAATCGTAGTTCTTTTGGTAAAGACAACCCCGGAATGGAAGGAATATCCGAATCCATTGGTGTTGCCGCCACCGCAGATGTTATTTTGTCCATATTTCAATCAGATGAAGACATGGAAATGGGATTAATACGACTTGGTATGATGAAAAATCGATTTGGACCCCGTGGAATGATCCAAGCTATGAAAATCATCTACGAAACACTCACAATCATACAATCAGACGAACAAGAAGAGATTATGGGAGATGACGATTTATCGTTATTGGAAAAACTTGCAAAACAATGATATATGGATAATTACAATGTGAGTAAAATTTTTGTATGGGCTAATTCTGATCTTGATGGAGCATGTTCTACCATCCTCTTAGGGAACATTTTTCCCAATATGGATTATAAATCAGTGTTCTTTGGTGATTTTTTAAACCAATACACTGAATGGGAGCATAATTTAGAGGATTATGATAAGGTTTTCGTGGTTGGAATGGTTCTAGATCAGTCTTTAATCAATAAAATTGATGACCACAAGGTAGTTTTCGTATCAGATCGTGGTGAAAAGCTAAATGTATTCGATTCTTCCATTATCACCGAAGAAACTTCATCATGTTGTAAGTTACTTTATAAAAAGTTTAAAGAAAAGTTTGATATTCCCAATAATTTGAAAAAATTGATTCTTTATGTGGACGATTACAACGTTTATTCTCTAAAACATAGAGAATCTGAGTATCTTAATGCATTATATAGGAATACTCGATATAATAGGTTTAAAACTTTTGTAGAAAGATTCTGGAATGGATATGATGGGCTTACTGATAGGGAATTCGACTCAGCAATAGCATTCTTCGATGCAATAGATAAGGAATATGAAAGGTTAGATCTTTATGAAGGTGAATTCAAGGAATGGTCAGTGATTGCCACGTTTTCCAAGTTCTCCGTCAACGAAATTGCCAAAAAGTTGATTGACAATCATAAAAAGGATGTCATCATCGTGGTCAATCCAGACACTCAGTTCGTTTCCTTCAGAAAACCAGAAGGTTCAATAGCAAATATACCATTTATGGCCGAAAACCTTTGTAATGGTGGTGGCGGCGAATGGGCAAGTGGTGGAAAGATATCACAGAAGTTTTTGGACTTTACACAAAAATTAATACAAATATGATAAAAGATTTACACTTTAATAGAGATTTTATAAAAATAGATCTTATGAGATATGATATCACTGAAGGGTATATTCAAAATCCCGGTATGACTATTGTCAATTTAGATAGAATTGACATGATTGCTAAAAGCGGTGTTGGAGAAATGTATACTTTACATATCGCTAATATTTGTTATTATATAAATGAGGAACAATTTAAAACTCTTTGTGAAAAATTATGATAGACCCCTCATCAAATCTTATAGAAGAAGAATCAAATCACTTGTTCCTATGTTTCTGCACTTTCGTAATGAATCTGAAAGGTAAAAAACTTTCAATTCAGAATGTGTTTATTCAAACACTTCAAAGTGAGAAATTAAAAACTATTTTTAAAGAGATTTTGAATCTTGACACTGACTTCGAACTTGTTAAAGTGTTTCTGGACTTCGATCCGACGATTGCGAAATCGAAATACGTGACGAAGTATCTAAACAGTAAAAATAAATGACTTTAATTTGTGGGCTATTGAAGGGATACTATGAGGCTACTAGAAAATCTGGAGCCAGTAGAACATATTCAATCTATAATAGTGTAAAATTAACAATATGGTGTTTAAATGATAAGTGACTTTGAAAAACAAATATATGAATATTGAAATAGTAAAAACAATGGATAATACTACATCTACCGCAAAATTAGATGTAATGATGAATAATCTTCCGATAATTACGGTCCATTGTTATCCTTTTTTGAAGGAAGGTAAATCATTTGTCGAAATTTGGGGATTATGTGAGTATGAATTAATGGAACAAATCGAATACGTTCTTAATAAAATATATAAATGAATAATTACAAACTAAAAATAGGTAAACAAAATGGGGAACTAGTTCTTATATTATTGGAGACCGGGGAGTGGGTCCAAGATGATGATGGGTTCGTATCCAGAATAGAGAAGAGTATTGCATTTTTACCAATACGGGATAAACAATTGGAGAGATTTCAATTATCTATGATGAATAATCAGAATAACTCATTTTTTGAATTTTCACTGTATAATCCCAGTATAGATTTCACTTATGATAAGTGAATTTGAAAAACAAATATACAACAATCATTTAGTTGTATCAAGAAAAGTTAAAGATGATCCTTTTAAAATTAAAAAGGATTTCTCTAATTTAGAGGAAGATAAGATTATATCACTTCAGAAACTTTCCAAGTTATTTAAAACGTATCCAAATTTAATCCAAGAGGATTTTTTCACGGCACCACATAAAATTTTTCCAGATGAATCATATTATCCTTTAGAGTTTTACACTAAACCAAAGGCAATTAAGTGCTACACTGATTACGTAAAACAATTGGAGATTCAAGATCCTGATTCTCCTGACAGTCTTAGAAGACTTGCTGAAAGTTTGAAATTCGTATCGAGATATTGTATAGAAAATAACTT
>Ga0181346_1001093_pt1 | contig 11949 bp, 13 predicted proteins | sample Su13VDMM15DN_FD_130100 | JGI IMG/M metagenome (GOLD analysis project Ga0181346, IMG submission 130100) | Freshwater viral communities from Lake Michigan, USA - Su13.VD.MM15.D.N | ecosystem: Environmental > Aquatic > Freshwater > Lake | place: USA: Michigan | collected 2013-07-15 | reverse complement strand
ATAACATCAACTAATTTAAAATTTGGTACATCGAGATACTCTACAAATCGTTTAGCGATCTCTAATAGCTTGTAGCGTACATCGACTCGTAGCTCACTGCCAGACCACACATCTTGATTCAATGTGTCGTGATATGCTATGCTACCTTTGGTTAAGTCTCTAGCTCTCATTATATTCTCTTATTTAAAAATTGTCTATACCAAGCACCTGTGCCAGGCAATGTTGTGTCTTCTGGTAAGGTTAACTTGTCACGCTCAAATGCATCACGTGCATCTTTTACTAGTTCTTCGTAGTCAGATCGTGCTTTGATCTTTTTAACTATTGACTCTACACTGCTAAGATCAGCAGTGGTGCCATTGATTAACTTTTCAGCTATTTCTGCGGGGTTTTTAGTGATAATCTCATTGGTTTCACGATCTACGAGGCCGTTTTTATAACTCCATTTCATACCTTGTGCTTTGGCAATACTGGCTAACAATATAGCACGATGCACACCTTTATAATCACTTTCACCTGTGTTAAGTGCGAATTTTTGGAACTCTGGATCACCAAACATAAAGTCTGTTTGTACATAGCCGTTTGATTTATCACCTAGTATAGGAGTTTTAACGTGTACACTATCGCCTGACTTTTTAATATCTTCTGCTTTGACGCCACGCTTTAGTAATTGTTGTATCAATACATCTTTGGTAATCTTTGTTTCGTCGATGCCTAGATCTAAGTCACCCGACGTTTCTTTACGACCAGTTGAACCTAGCATGTTGTCTACTAGGTTAAGTCCTGTTAGTTTTTCTAACCATTGCACAGTCGGCACTACATTTTCTCTAGAGATGCGAGTAGTAGCCGGTTGTCCATCGGCTAGTTTAAATACGTTGCCACCTTCGAATAACTTCATCTTGGTATTCCTAATTTTTTATTCTTTGTATTTCTATGCAGTTTTGCATGTGGAACACGTAGATTTTTCTTACCATATACATGGCCTATTTTAAATAATGCACCCGGTGTTTTGCCTATACCATAGTTAACGTCTACAGATTCTGCTAGTTGATTATAGGCCATGGCTAGACCATTGGCAACTTTTTGTAGACTATCTTCATCTGCTTGATACTTGATACCAATACCACCACGACTACGCCAGGCGACTATATTGACTCCACGATCATCGATTAATATATTAGGACTCCCATCTGCATTTACAGCGTGTTGTTCTTTGTTAGGGGTGATAAAAATCTCAGCTGGCTGTGGTGTTAGGTTTTCTTTTATCCATGCTAATTTCCATTTAGCTGAATTGGCATAATCATTACGCAAGGGACTTGAACAGATACTATAGGTTTTAGCGTATCGTAATGCTAGTTTTACCAATGCATCTGTAGTAGGAAACTTGGGTAATTTATGGAAAAAATCAGTGCCTACCATCTTATCTAGGGTAGGATCTGCACTGGCTGGAGGTATGCTACGATAGTCATTTACTCCGGCCATTTTAGCGTATTCATGGAAGAAATTGGCCAGAACCCCATCCATGTCTAGATAGATTTTAGTGTCGGCTGTGGCTCTGATTAGGTCAGTTGATCGCATATCTAGTATTTATCGCAAATACTATTATACGAGATTATGCCTGGCGGGTCAAGTAATTGGTGCGTATGCGCTTGGGTAAGAAAGAATTTTGGATAGTAGCGATAACGATGCTATTGTCAAATTCTTTGCATGAAAACACATCTATATAAATATCACCTGTGCTATCTATAAAGTGAGCTACGATACTTGATGTTACAATAACCTGTATAGCAGTAAATCCTGCTTTATCAGAAAATTCTGCAGCAGTGTATTCGATACGAGGCTCACCAATCGGTTCCATGTCTATTGCACGAACTAGTCCTGTGATCCAATTGTAAACATTTTCTCGGCTCTGTATGCTGGGGACGTGGCATGCTGAGCAGTCAAGTATTAGATGATAACCCCAAAATTCGTTAGTATTTGTCATATTATTTAGGTAATTTAAATTTAAATCCCGTAGCAGCTTCAACAGCGGCCACAGTGGTTTGATATTTAGGTAAATCTGCCACTGGTAGTGAGCCATTTGGCATCAAGTATGCCATGACTTTCTTGCTATTCTTTTCAATGATGATCTTGTATAAGCGTGTAGGAATACCTAGGCCGTTGCCTGTTCGAGCATGGCCTGCATCGTAGATACCACCTGAGATGATATAGAAGTCTGTGCCTGGAGCAGTCGCCCATTGGCGCTCTTGCGTTTCTAATTGTTTCCAAATACCACGGTTGTTATTTGCTACTTGTGCTATCATGTTGCTTAAGAAGAAACTTTCGCTCATGATTTCAGCATTGATCTTATTATTACCAGCTGGACTCATGTGTCCACGATCGTGTGTGCTGCCCACAGTAGCATAGTCTGCTAGTGCGGCTGAACAGGCTGGTGTTACCTGTGGATCTGGACGGAAGTCATTTTTACGTATCGCTGGTCCTGTCATGGACGCTGGAGTTAAATGCTCAAATACTGCGATTGGTGCTTTGACAGCACAGCTATGGATAACAGCGTAATTTTTGTGGCAGATTTCTTGATCGCCTGGTTTAGCGGCATAGGTAGCTGCACCTGCGGCTGTGAATTGACCACAACTCTGATTGATACCTGCATAAGCCGTCACGCTTAAAAATAGGCTTAATGCCAATACTAGGTTCTTCATCGTAAATCCTTAATTATAGTTGTATATTATTTATACTGTGTATCTTAAGTTAATGTAAATCCTTGTAAGTTATTTTTTAAGCAATTTAAGGCTTTTTCTTTATATGCTGGTAATCCCAACGGATAAACTAATAGTTCATTGACTTTACCAGGAATATTTGCACCCAGATACCAAGACTTGGTATGTATCATTAAAAGATGTTTAGTAGTAGCCCGCAGGTGTTCTCCCCAATTTTCCTCTGATTTTTTCGTTGCTTCTATGCGGTTGATAGAATTGTCTCTTAAATATATTAAGCAATTGGTGATCCAATCTCCCACTATTTCAGTGCAGATTATACCATTACAATATGAAGTGGGCCCTTGCGGTCCTGTGGTATAAAATAAATTAGGGAATCCGTTTGTGGCCAATCCCAAATACGTTTTTGTTCCTTGCTTCCACTTGTCTGCTAAAGATTCTTGAAAATCGTTAGTAATTTTTATATTTAAGATACTGCCAGTGATTGCATCAAATCCGGTAGCCATTATAATTACATCAACATCATACTGAATTTCTTTAGTTTTTATTCCTGTCTGGGTAATTTCTATAATAGGATTTTGATTTACATCAACTAAGATCACATTGTTTTGATTAAAAATTTCAAAATAATTTTGTTCAAGCGCAGGTCTTTTAGTACCATATAGATATGGAGGGATTTTTGGTGCTAGTTTTTCTGCTGTATTACTATCTTTTATCCTTGGTATGATCTGTTGTCTCCAATAAGAATAAGCATGAAAGTTTGCAGTTTGATTGACGAATATATCAGCAAATGTGCCTAATAGCGGTCGAAACCCGCCTTGTTTCCATAAATCTTTATAGACTGTTTCGCGTTGTTCTTTAGTCAATGCACTAGATCTAACATTATAAATTAAATCATAGTCAATCCCTGTGTGGGTTTGTTTACAAAAATCGAATCTATCCCTAAATGTTTTCTTAAGTTCTGCCGACGCTTCTAGACTTATCTTCTTCAATGCGGCTGGTAAGGCCATATTAGGACTACGTTGGAAAACTACCAATTCTTTAACTTTGTTAGCAATGGCTTGTATAACCTGTACTCCACTTGCCCCAGTACCTATAACTGCTACACGTTTATTAGATAAATCAACTTCCTTCTGAGGCCACTTAGCTGTATGATAAATCTCACCATCAAATGTATCAATCCCCTGGTAATCAGGAATAAAAGGTTTACCATTATTTCCGGTGGATACTATAAAATATTTGGCCTGGATAATATCATTAGAATCTAATAAAATATTCCATACATTTTCTTTACTGTCAAAATCAGCTGATAAGACTTTAGTATTAAACATGATGTCTTTACTTAAATCTAATTGTTGATCCACAAATTGAAAATACTGTCTTATTTCTTTATACTCGGGATAAAGTTCAGAATAATTCCATTTGGACCATAAGTCTTCATTGGAGTATTGATAGATGGTTGAATGTGTATCAACACGTGCACCGGGGTAGCTATTCCAATACCAAACCCCACCTAGCTCAGGAGCCGATTCAACAATCTTTACATTAAAATTAGCTTTCCTTAGTTGATCTAATAGATATAATCCAGAGAACCCAGCACCTACGATAAGAACATCGGTCTTATTCATTTAGATTACAGGCATCCAGGTATTAAGATTAAGTATAGCTTTGGGTAACTGTAGATATTTTAACGGAACGAAATCCATAGATATTGATACTCTGGTATCATCACCTTGCCATGGTGCTACCATGTGTTGATCACCGGTATCTTCATATATGGTTATGATATTATTTTTATTAGTAATTTCTAGTAGTGTAGAATCAGGAAATTTATGTAAAGTTGTGCTAGGTTCAGCATTTATATAAAAAGTACTAATGTATGTTTCGTCTAGTCCTGTAGAGCCTTTCCAATGATAATGCCAAGGTACCGATTGTCCAGGTTGTAGATAATTTAACCAACCATGTACATAGTAGGGTTGATCATAAGTGCAAATTTCTTTAAAATATCTGCAAGATTCCTGATACAGTTCGTATATACCTTGATATGGAAATGTAAAGATATTATAGTGCCCGTATAATCTTGACAACATCGTACCTTTGGTCAATTGATTATTGATAATTTCATACATAGGGTTATCATCGATTTCAAACGTTGTATCTTTAAAATGTGCCAGTACTTTGTTATTGATTCGTCGGCATTCTTTTTTCAATTTGATAAGATCTAAATCTAGAGATTTTACTTTTAACAAATCGCCGTTCATTCTATAGAACCTTTTTTTGCTACTAACCTGCATAAATGATAAGTCCAATCAATCTTTGTTGGGTCTATGGCGTGATTTACTAATGCCGGATTGATATGATGATTCCTGTGCCAAGCCTCACCAAAAGCAAACCATTGATAAGATTTAGTATTACTAGGTCCGTTCGCATCATGTTGCATTACTAATACTAATGCCACCACCCACAAAGTTACGCTGGCCGGAATTAACCAACAGAATAACATAATTTTCCAATCTATTAGATACATTATAAAACCTTGTGCTAATAATATAAGCCAATAATATTGGTGCAACCAAGAAAATCTTACTATTAATTTACACATGGTCCTGCTGAAAACTGTTTCGCTTGGTCGTATGTGCCTATGAAAATAATATAAAACTGATTTCCATCCACGGACAGGACCATGCGAATCTAATTCTGTATCATTGTATTTGTGATGTATCAGATGAGTATTGATGTAGCTCATTGGGCTACCTAGCCCAGCAGTAGCGCCACACCATAAAACAAAGTATTCCATTGAGCGTGTCATCTTAAAATTGTAATGACAATAGAATCTATGCATGCCAACGTTGTTGCCAATGGCAGTAAATAAAAAATAAAATACAAAACTTGACACCCACCAATACCAGGCGACATTTGAAATTATACCAATATATAAAAACACTGGTAACAATAACTGCATTATGGTAATATTAATGAGGTTAGGTTCTATTAGTTTCTTGATCATTTCTATTAGGTTGTCCTTGCCAGTTATATGTTGGTCTTAATAATCTACTAGCTTGATATGTCCAATCTATCTCTTTGGGATTTACAGCAGTATTTGGCGCCATAGGCCATAGGTGATGATTAAGATGTAATCCTTCGTAAACTGGTTCGTAACGATGATTAGGATGATTCTGTGGTGTTAGCCCAATATGTTGACGCCATACCGCCCATCCAATGCCCCAACATGCCGCACTGGCTGGGATAGCCCATAGGAATAAAAATACTTTTACATCTATCAACCATAATATGCCTGCGTTGGATAACACAAATGGAACATAATATTTGTGCGTCCATTCATATTTGGCATTTAACACAATAACTCTGCGACTAAACACCGGAGTCTCATCAGGATCGACTGTTTTCTGATATGACATCAGCCAACTGCGTCGACCTCTAATAGGACCATGCGGGTCAAATTCAGTATCGGGATATTTGTGATGCACTACATGAGTCATAGCATAGCTTACAGGACCACCTACCCCCACCATGCAGCCTAACCATAATAGTAAGTATTCAACAGGCTTGCTAACATTAAAATGACCATGTGAAAAGAATCTATGTAGGCCAACATTATTACCAATGACCGTGTAAACAATTCCCCAAAAGAAAACTGCGGCCATCCACCAGGCCCAGCCCGCACCAGATTGGATACCAAAATAGATAGCTACAGGAAGTGTTAGTTGAAACAATCCCGTCGCTTGATTAGATGGTTGTAAAAATTTATTAATTATCATTTCTATTAGGTTGTCCACGCCAGTTATATGTCGGAAAAAATAATTTACTAAATCTATATGTCCAATCTATTTCACCTGGACGGATAGCATTGTTTGGGGCCATTGGAAAATCATGATGGTTTTTATGCAATCCTTCATACAATATTGTATAATTATTAATTTTGCTATTCCGTGGTTTTAATCCCCAATGATGTATAACAACCGTCCATCCAATACCCCAACAGGCGATACATGCTGGAATGAACCAACAGAATAAGAATATTTTATAATCTATTAGATATAACAACAAAGCATTAACTAATACAAAAGGAATATAGTATGTTTGTAGCCAACCATATTTTTTCATTAGTATTACTATCCTCTTGCTGAATATCGGAGTTTCTTCTAAGTCTACTGTTTTTTGAAAATACATCCACATAGATTTTATACCTCTGATAGGACCATGTGGATCCAATTCTGTATCAGGATATTTGTGATGTATGACATGTGTTACAGAATAACTCAGGGGACTGCCAATCATCAACATACTTCCAATCCACACAAATAACCATTCTATAGGTTTAACTACACTAAATTGTCCATGCATCAAACATCTATGGAATCCTATATTGTGCCCGATCATGTTGTAGACTACAGCATAAAAAAATACGGCAGTCACCCACCAAGCCCAGCCTGCACCAGAAGTCACCCCAAGATATAAAGCCAATGGAAGCATCAATTGAAATAACCCTGTGGTTACTCCTGTAGGTTGCATATATTTTTTAATTAAATCAATCATTGTATTTTTCTAATATCATACTGGCATTTCTACCGCCAAATCCAAAACTATTCTTTATTATGTATTTAACATCTATGTCCATAGAATTAGCAGGTAAAATCATGCCTTGTCCCAAAGGTTCTACTAGATTAGCAGTGCCTGGGGTTTGTTGATCTCTGATAGTAAGTAACGAATATATAGTTTCGACTATGCCCGATGATGCCATGGTATGACCAATTTGTCCTTTATTACTGACCATCACCCGCCCCGGAGTTAAATCTAACATAGCATCAAATTCAATTTGATCCCCAACAGGCGTACTAGTAGCATGGGCATTAACGTAATCAATTTGATCAGCAGTTATTCCTGCTTTATCTAATGCTTGTTGCACACATAATCTTGCTCCTTGACCTGATGGGTCAGGACTGGTGTCACTATCAAATAGTGTAACAAAACTGGTGCTCTTAACTATACCGTAAATTTTTGCTCCTCGAGCCCGGGCTTTACTTAGTGGTTCGATGATAATTGTTGCCGCACCTTCGCCCATGACAAATCCATTTCTACGTCGATCAAATGGACAACTGGCAAGACTAACATCATCTGTCTGGCTTAGTGCTCCTAGGCTTTGAAACCAAAACATATAGATAGCATCAGCAGTATAATCCGCTCCACCTACAATCATAGCATCTAAACTAGTATCAGTTTTAAGTGTATTGATAGCATATTCGATTGATGTGATCCCTGTAGTGCAGGCGCTATTCATAGTAGTATTTGGTCCGGTTACCTCATAAACTTTTGCTACTTGTGCGGCTGGAAAATCTAATCCCATGTTCAAAGTTTTTCTTGGGCTGGCCTTTTTTCCTAAATTTAATGCCGCAAAGAATTCCAATCTAACTTGTGTGCCTGACCCAAATGTACTAACTGCTACTCCTACACGTTTAGAAGTGAGGTCAGCATCTTTAATCGCTTGGTCTACTGATAACAAACAAGATTTGGTGTTTGGATCCCAATAAGGCCAACCATACGAGAAATATTCAGGATAATCTTCTGTAATCTCATTATTGATCGCGGCCAGTTTTATTTTAATTCCAGAATGTGTGCTTGGAAATTTAGTAGGATCATCTTCAGGCCATTTTACTGGACGTATAGCAGTTTTTCCTGCTAGTAGATTAGCCCAACTAATTTCTGCTGAATGCCCTAATCCATTATGTACGCCAATACCTGTAACTACATATTGTTCCATCAGATAACCTTAAATTATATTAGTATATAATAGTAATTATCTGTTATTAACGGCGAGATGCTGTGTTATGAAACTACCAAGGCGCAGACTGTGTTTTCTGATAAGATCAGTTCAGCAGTTTTGCCTGGAAAGATTTTGGCATGTTGTAGACTAGATACTGTTTTATCATTGACAGTAATTGGACCAGTTATACAAACCACTGTTATTCTTTTATCTTCGGCGGTGATAGTTTTGGTAATAGGTCCATGGATTATTTCTATAGCAAGATCTAAAGTATCTGGAATAGGATTAAAAAATATCATACTCAGACCTTCTGTAGTAGATAGTTGAGAATACTTATCTCTGGTGTCACTTTTATCTACCATTTTTCCAGTCCAAAAAACATCTTTGGTTAAAGTTATTGGCCCATTTTCTTCATCACTGAGTTCTGCTTGGCCTGATCCACTGACTACATAGACCCATTGATGATAATGACCATTTCCACTATTATGGTAAGGTCCAGATTCATTAGGACTGAGATATGACATACAGTAGATAAAATTACCCACATTTATAGCATTATTTAAAATCATAGGGTTACTTCGGGATTTGCTAGGGCTGGCACTGATGGAACTGCGGGTGCAGGTAAACCAAATGCTTCGACTTCAACAGAATAATTATTCCATCCACTAAGATCTACAGGTGTTGGTGGATTCTCTGCTTGATCACGTTGCCAAACATATAAACTTACTTGTGGTCTGATCGCTTCGACAAATTCTTCAATTGTCGACGCATTATAGTTTGTAACTTGGAACGCCACGGCCGGATATTCATCTATATTTTTTGCACTAGTCTCACTGGCATATTTTACTAATACCGTGTGATTTTCTTGATCTACTTCTACTATTTTGATATTAATTTTACTCATTGAAATTCTCCTAATTTTATACTCTGCGTTCACCAAGTATAGTACCCGCAGTGGTAATAGTAACTTTATCGATACCTAAGATAGCTGCTCCGGGTGCACCACCAAGTCCACCAGTATTAGTATCATTTGTACCTGCTGATCCAGCTGTGCCTCTGGCACCACCTGCGCCACCTAGACCTGTACCTGCTCCGCCTGCTGTTAATGTACCATTGTTAGCACCTGATCCTGCTTTGCGTCCAGCACCACCACCACCTTGGCCACCAGTTGATCCACCACCACCACCTCCACCACCACCGCCACCTGCGATAGTGCCGTTGTTAACAAGATTAGTTAGATAAGTTACGTATAGTGCAGGTCCACCAATTTCACCTGGGCGACCTGGAACAGAAGTGACAGTTGAATTTGTTGCTTGTATACGACCTTTCTGATCTGAATATACTGGCTGACCTTTACTGTTGAATATAGGAGTATTAGTTACTACATATGATCCAGCTGCTCCACCTTGACCACCAGCACCAGCGATATTTCCATTGTTGATTACATTAATTAAATCGCCTGAGACTAGACCATCAATGATTAATGCTGGAGTACCTACAGATCCACTGCCAACGATCACTCCAGCATTGACCGTTAAATTGACGATCGAACGTCCAGGATAATAGCTGGTACCTGATAGGAAATCTGATAACACATAATTATTCGCATTGGCAGCGATATTTAGATTGATAGTGATTACGTCTGCGGTTGAAGGGATCGGAACAAGACTAATACCAGATTGTATAGATTTCCATTCGTTATCTTCTTTGATCCAGGCTTGGGTGATTGGTGTCCAGCCACCTGTAGCCACTATTTCTGCAATGGGTTCTGAACTGTATGAAAGAGTTATAAAACCAGGGGACCCAGAGCCGCCACCAGAGTTATTACCACCACCACCGCCACCAGCACCAAAGCCTGAAGCACCACCACCATTTCCCGATGAAACACCACCACCTCCAGTGCCATATGGTGAATTAGCTCCGTTTCCATTACCACCACCGCAGATGCCGTTATTTCCAGCTGTACCGTTGATTCCACCTGTGCCAGTAGCTACACCACCTAAACCACCTTGACATGCAGTAGGCTGATCTCTGAAAGGAGCATTTCCACCCGCACCAGCGATTAAAGATCCAAAACTAGTATTCCCACCACGGCCACCAACTGAATATGGTATAGACGCACCTGGAGTAACTGGTACGCTTACACTACTAAAATATGCACCTGAACCCCCACCTGGTGAAGGCCATCCTTGACCTGATCCGTAGTTACCCGTTCCGGCACCACCACCACCTATCATGGTTAATGTAACTGAAGTAACACCAGGAGGAACTACAAAAGTACCTGCGCCAGAATTTGTAAATGTGGTTGTTGTAGGTGGAATTGTTCTATATAAAGTTTTACTTGAACTAGGTATTTTAACGTATGCATTCGTAATTAATTTCCAATCAGTATCTTTAACGTATGCTTGGAAACTTTTAGTAAAGATCACGATCACTGCACCATCGTATCCTGCGTAACCACGTTTGGCCTTTGGATAAAGAGCATTAGTTAATCCACCTGGCGCTACTCCGGATCCTGCTGTTAATGTGCTAGAAGTCACTGATGCGTTGGCATAGTTTTGACCACCATAGCCTCCTGTGGCCGCACCTGCATCATCTCCAAACGTTTGCCCACCCGCACCACCAAATGGATATCCAGCTCCACCACCACCACCGACACTGTATCCACCTGGTGATGTTCCACCTCGAGGTGTCGTAGATGTTAAAGTTGCGACTCCACCGGCTGTTCCTGGACTGCCTGTTTGATAACTTGTTCCGCCACCGCCACCACCGCCACCGGCGGCCACGATCATTGGTACGCCATTTACTAGCACACTAGTTGCGGCACCGCCGCCCCCACCTGCTCCATAATTTTGATCATCGTTGTGATCCGTTGGTACGGCAACGCCTGTAGTACCACCATTGAATGATATTGCAGGAGTATCTCCAATTCCGCCAATGCCACTACCATCTCTTGGGCCAACTCCGCCCTGCCCACCTACCGAAATTACTACAGTATCACCAGAACTTACTGTGACGATACCTTGAACAAATCCACCACCGCCACCAGCTGGTGCATTATATCCAGCACCACCGCCAGCACCCCAGGCATAGACTAATACTTGATTACTAAATCCAGGTGGCACCGTTAAGGTATTACTACCTGCACTTAGATATTGGAATACTACTTGTTGTGCTGACATTAATCCTGTTCCTTGGCTAGGGCTAGTTTAGCCGCTTTTTGGTGTATGCGTGTGCTGTATGTTTCACCGTGCTTTTCTCTGAGATATTTTAAGAATTCAAAATATTTGTGCTTGAATTCATTCGCATCACGCACAGCCTGTCCAATTAATCCACGTGCAGTGATGATGTCTGACATTTCTGCGGCCATCTCATTTAAGTTTAATTGGAAATCGTTTTCAAAGAATTCTGCTAATAACATAGATAGTCCATAATATAAGATATTTATCACCTTTT
>Ga0181346_1001091_pt1 | contig 11965 bp, 10 predicted proteins | sample Su13VDMM15DN_FD_130100 | JGI IMG/M metagenome (GOLD analysis project Ga0181346, IMG submission 130100) | Freshwater viral communities from Lake Michigan, USA - Su13.VD.MM15.D.N | ecosystem: Environmental > Aquatic > Freshwater > Lake | place: USA: Michigan | collected 2013-07-15 | reverse complement strand
TTCATTCGATGTTACTGTATTTAATATCTTACCTGTAATTGATCCTGCAGGTCCGTTTTGTTCAAATGATGAATTTTCAACATTGAATGCTACTCCAATTGGAGGTGTATTTAGTGGAACAGGAATGATGGGTAATGATTTTTATCCTGCATTTGCTGATACACTAGATAATTTTATAACTTATACCTATTTACAAAGTGGATGTTCATTCGATACTACAATTACTATTACTGTTTACGAACAGCCAACTATTACCCCAATTACACCGTATAATGAATTCTTTGAACTATGTGATGGTGATTCTATACCAAGCATATATTCGGTAGTTGCTTCTTTACCCGGTTATAATGAATGGACTATATTAAATAATACCGTCCAAACAGAAACACTAAACATCGCTTGGAATGCGCCCGGAATGTTTGATATTTTGGCAGTACATTATTCAAATGGATGTGCTTCTCCTCCACAATTCAATCTAGTTACTATAGTACAATGTCCTGAACTGTTATTTTATATTCCAAATTCATTCACTCCTGATGGAGATGAAAATAATAACACTTTTAAATGGACGTTTACAAGTGGGTTTGATCCATTTGATTTCCATGTAGAAATCTACAATAGATGGGGAGAAATAATATATGAAAGTTATGACCACACCGATTATTGGGATGGAACATACTCTAACTTCCCAGTAACTCCAGGATTATACAACTATCAAATTCATTTTGGTAGTAAAAAAGATGATGGTGCATATGAATTTGCAGGAAGTGTTAATCTTATTAGATAGTACAATATTTATAATAGTATGAAATTAGAAAGTCTACGTACGTTAGTAAAAGAAGAATTAAGCAGAAAGCTTAATGAAGAATACCAAGACAAATTTAAAATGATTGGTATGATCATCACTAACATTAAAAAACGACCACAAAAAGAAATATTTTCAGATATTCGTTCACTCCCAGGTATTACAATTGCATCTGCAAAAGAACCTATGGAATATAGTGAACAAAATACTGAGAAATTTCAAACTATAGTAACCATTAAAGTTGATGGTCATCCTTGGATTGTAAAAGGTGGATTTGACAGATCAAAAATGGAAGAAATACGCAAAGAAATATTGAAGGTAGAAGGAGTATTGTCATTTAATGTAAATCCTGATAATATTACTACTCTTTAATATATGTATATAAGACAAATAAGTTATAATAAATAAAAATTATGGAAGAATCAAAGTTTAAAATGCCAACGGAGACCGTTGAATTACCATCTAAAGGTTTACTTTACCCCGAAGACTCTGAATTAGCAAAAGGTGTTGTAGAAATTAAATATATGACCGCTAAGGAAGAAGATATCCTAACTAACCAATCATATATTAGAAACGGTACAGTTTTAGATAAACTATTAAAATCTGTAATAGTATCCAAAATCAATTACGATGATTTATTAATTGGAGACAAAAATGCAATTATGATTGCAGCCCGTATTTTAGGATATGGTGCAGATTACTCATTCGAATATAACGGTGAATCTCAAACAGTGGATTTATCTTTAATTGAAAATAAACCACTTAAAGAAGAATTATTTACCAATAATGTAAATGAATTTTCCTTTACTCTTCCTAGATCAAAAAATACTATTACATTTAAACTTTTAACCCACAAAGACGAACAAGATATTAATCGTGAGTTAGAAGGTTTAAAGAAAATAAATAAAGATGCTTCACCCGAACTTTCAACTCGATTGAAATTTATGATCACATCAGTAGAAGGAATGAGGGATAAAAAAGATGTCCGAGAATTTGTCGACACGGCATTGCTCGCCCAAGATTCAAGAGCATTAAGAGAATATATTCGCGAGATTCAACCAGATGTTGATCTAACTTTTTTTCCCGACGAGAGCAGCAGTCGAATCAGTATCCCAATTGGGGTTAACTTTTTTTGGCCTGACCTATGATTTAGCACCCCAAACTAGGGCAGCTATATTTACACAAATCCACGAAATAGTATTTCACGGTAAAGGAGGATATGATTGGCATACTGTTTACAATATGCCAATTTGGCTTCGTAAATTTACTTTCAAACGCCTTCAAAGTTTCTATTCTGAAGAAAAAGAAGCTCATGAAAATAAAGGCAAATCTGGATCCCAAACAGTAATTAATGCTGACGGTACTATTAAAGCACCTGATTTATTAAGAAATTCCCAGCCCTCCAAAAAACCCGTTAAATATGGGTAAAAATATTAATCTTTAATATTTATAATAAAATACTTTAGATGGCTAAAACTAATCCACAACAGATGGCGGATGAAAACAAGTCCTTAAAAGAGCAAATTGAACTTTTAAAGGCTCGTAATAAATTGCAAGAGGAATCATTTGATATATCCTCCTCTGCTGTTGACTCTTTAAAAGAAGTTTTAGGGATACAAGCTAGATCATCTACTTTTGAAAAAGCCACATTGAATGTTAATAAAGAAATTAACAAATCAATAATGGATCAAAAGACTGGATTAAGTAATATCAACACTATCCAGAGACAAATCCAAAAGAATGGAGATTTACTTAATAAAAGTAGATTAATTGAACAAGATTTATTATCTTCTATAGGTAATAAATTATCTGATAATGCTACAAAGGTTACGAAGCGAATTGAAAAACAAGCTAAACAAAATAAGCAATTAAACGAATATAATAAAAGAATTGAAGAAGGTGTTTCTATTGACATGGCTTCTTATAATTTGTTAAAACAAAAAATAGCTCTTAGTGAAGAAACACTTTCACAAGAATTTGGTAAGTTATCTTCTTTAGAACAACAATTCATCATTACCCAACAGAATACTAAAGAATTAGAAAAACAACAAGAAGTAAGAAAATCTGAAGAATCCCTTCAGAAAAATATCGAGTCTAGACTAGGATTAGCCGGAAAACTTGCTAAAACCTTTGGAGCCATCCCAGGCATAGGACAATCTGCTGCTGAAGCTATGGCTGAAGTTACAGAAGAAATCCAAAAACAAGTTGAAGCTACTGGTAAACTTCCAGGACGATGGAAAACCTTTAGTATGATTGTGGATAAAACTTTAACCAGTATAGGAAAAAGTTTAGCAGACCCCGCAGTTGTAATAACTGGTCTTGTTTCTATACTTAAAGAATTAGATGATTCCGGAGAAAAATTTGCACGTTCGATGAACATGTCATATGAAAAATCCATTGAATTTAGAAACAATATGTCCGCAGTTTCAGGAGTTACTAAAGGACAACTATTAGAATCTATATCTGCTGTTGGAGAACAATTAGGATCTAATGCTGCTATTACCGCAAAGGATGCAGAAACATTTACTAAACTAAGAGAACTTGCTGGTTTAACTAATGAAGAATTGATGGGAATGCAATCAATTTCATTAGCTAATGGTAAAAGTTTAGAAAATAACACAAATCAATTTTTAGCACAAGCAAAAGCTACTGCAGCTACTAATGGAGTTGTGTTAAACGAAAAAAAATTATTAGCAGATGTAGGAAAAATATCTGCAGCTACAACATTATCATTAGGTAAAAATCCAAAAGAATTAGCAAAAGCAGTCGCTACCGCTAAGGCTTTAGGGATGGAAATGTCTCAACTTGAAAGTATTGCTGATGGATTATTAGATTTTGAATCATCTATTGAAAATGAATTAAGTGCTGAACTATTAACTGGTAAAAATCTTAATTTAGAAAAAGCTAGGCAACTAGCATTAAATAATGATATAGCAGGAATGGCTGAGGAAATCAATAAGCAAATTGGTACCTCTACAGATTTTACTAAAATGAATAGAATCCAACAGGAAGCATTAGCTAAATCTGTTGGAATGAATAGAGAAGAATTAGCAAAAACATTATTTACCCAAGAACAATTAAAAGGTTTAAGCGGAGAGGCAGCTGCTGATAGACAAGCTTTATTAGATGCAAGAATTGAAGAAGTAGGATTAGCTCAAGCCCAAAGAGAAATTGAAAAGGGTGGAGTAGCAGAATTAGAAAAACAAGCAGGTATCCAAACTTCATTTAATCAATCTATACTTGAACTAAAAGATGCTTTAGCCAATGGTATACTTCCAGCATTTGCTTCAATAGCAGGTTTCCTTTCATCACATATGGGTGTTGTAAAAACATTATTAGGACTTTATATTGCTATGAAAGGAATTATATTAGCAAGTAATGTCGCTACTGCTGCCGGAATATTATTATCTAAAAAACAAGCTAAAGAATCTAAAAAAGATGCTACAAATGAAATAACAGGAGGAGCATTTAAAATGGCTAGTGGGTTAGGACCTTTAGGAATTGCTGTTGTTGCCGGTCTTATTGGAGCAGGATTAACAGCTTTAGCCATGGGTACAGCAGATGATATGGTATCCCCAGCCCCCGGTGGATCAGGATATGGTAAACGTACCCTATTAGGACCTGAAGGAGCAATTCAATTAAATGATAAAGATACAGTTATAGCAGGTACAAACTTATTTGGAGATGATGTAAAATCATCCCCTGGTAGATCTACCGAAATGGCTGGTAAAGGAGCTATTAAAATCCAATCCGGAGGAGGAAACGATACCTCAGCTATTATATCGGCTATAAACGCTCTATCTAATCGTCCAATCAATGTATCCATTGATGGTAAAAAAGTAATTGAAGCCACAACAGGTGCGCAACCAAACACACAAGGAGACGAAAGTAGAAAAAATAGCTACCAAATGTCATAATATATAATATTTATAATAAAAAATAAACTACTATGGGACTATTAGACAAATTAACAACTCAAGGTTCTGCTTTTACAGCATATGATGGAAATAACCCACCTGTTAACCCACTTGCAACTCAACAATCAAAATTGCATGCCGATGGTGATCAACCGGGATATTCATTAAACGGTGCACAAGCAAACACCGTTACCACTCAATACAACGCTTATGATGATGGGATTGGTAACCAAATTCCATTACCATCTCAATTGGATATGAATGGAACAATTCCTTCACCTTCACCTGGTGGACAAGGAATCCCTTACTTGAACAACTTACCAGGATAAAATATACTATTATGGGACTATTAGACATGTTAACAACTCAAGGTTCACCTTTGAGTTCCGATAATGGCTCAGACCCTACTGTAAATCCATTAGCAACTAAGTATTCATCATTACATTACGATTATAAAACTGACACTGAAGGATGGTCTACTAAAGGATTCCAAGCTCCTGACTTCCGTAGAACTATACAAGATTATTTATCTTACAATGATGGTACCCAAAACTTTATCCCAGAACCATCTGCTTTAGAGCTTGATGAGGTGAATGTAGTAGATCCAAAATATAGACCTTTATACAATTATCAAAATGGAGGCTATACAGCTATAGCTAAACAACTTATTATAAAATAAATCATATGGGGTTAATCCAATTATTTAATAGCGATCCAAAGGATTTAAGATACTACCATAATAATCAAGATCCAAAATTTACAGATGTTAATAACCAAAATCCAAGAGAAATCCCTTTTGGAAACGATAGACCTGGTGGAGGGAGTAGTAACCAACCCTACATTAAAAAAGGATTATTAAACGATACATTAAATCCTTCATTATACAACGATTTTGTATTAAGAGGTGGTATTTTAGCTCCATTATCAGCTGCTGAAGATGTTGCTCGATTAACTAAATATTTTGGAGACATAAATAACCCACAAGGATTATTATTTGCAGCAAAACAAAATCTATTATCTCGTACTGGAACAAAAACCGAAGCATCTAAAGGTATAGGTTATGCTAACGGTGCATTAAATGAAGGAGCATATACTCCTTTATCTACATTAGCTGAAGCAGGGATCGTATTTGCAGGAGGTCATTTAAATAAACAAGGTATTGACCCTACAGGTTTAATCCCTGGATTAAGTATCATCAAATATCAGACAGCTCTTAGTGACCAAGATAATGATAATTTTGAAGAAACTAATCGTTTAATTAAACTAAATAATCTTATAAATACCAATGATAATTTATCAACGGGTTTTAATGGGGTTAAAAATTACAACCTATATCCAAATGAATCCACTTTAATTTCTTATGGTGGAGGTGCAGGATCAAATTTAGGGGTTGGAAAAACTAATATTAAATTTGCTACAGATAATAAAGGCCTAACCCCATTAAAAACTGGAGTTGGTATTGCAAAATCAGGCAAACCTACAAACTCAGTAGATTCTTCTTTATTTCAAGAACCTACAGGATCATCAAAAGCATATAATGACTATATAAAATCCATTTCCACTACAAAAATAGTAAATTATCTTACAAAAAACAATGGATTAACTTCATACCAATACGTCTCTAGAGATAACATCAATGTCTACAAATCAGGTTCTTTAGCTAATACAGATGCTATAGGAAGAGGATCATGGGCTCAAAAGGATTTTATTAGTCAATCTCTTAACACAGATAGTGTTACTAAAGAAGATTTTAGAAAAATTTTAGATCCTACTGCATCCCCACAAAATACATTTTTAAGTTTATCCCCAAGTTATAACCCAAGTGATCCAAATACTGGAAATATTGAAACAAAATTAAATTTAGGAAGCCCGGGGCAAAGAGGAAATAGATCTAGCTATACAAATGGTAAAAAAGATTCAACAGGTGCATCCTTAGGACCAGTAGATAGAGTAAATGCTTCTCACATATATAAAACAAACACCCGAAAAGGATCACATTACGGAACAGATCCAAAATTGAATGATATTATACCTTTCTATGTTGCTATATTAAATAATGATGCCCAAGTTGGAGGTACATATAAAAAATATATGCATTTTAGATCATATATAGATTCATTTTCTGATTCATACGAAGCTGAATGGAATGGAATTAAATATATGGGTCGTGCTGAAAAGTTTTACAAGTATGGAGGATTTGATAGAAAAATATCTATGGCATTTACTGTTGTTGCTCAATCAAGAGAAGAAATAACAGCAATGTATGATAAATTAAACTTCCTTGCTTCCTCACTTGCCCCTGAATATCTAGATAGTTTAACATCCGGCTATATGGCTGGAAATATAGCATACATTACTTTAGGTGACTATCTAGTTGAACAACCAGGGATCATAACATCATTAACTTTTGATATTCCTGAAGAATCTACTTGGGAAATAGGAATAGATGATCAAGGCAACCCACTTGATAAAAAAGATATAAGGCAGATGCCCCATATGATTAAAGTTACTGGCCTTTCCTTTATCCCAATCCATAAATTTAGACCAGAAAAACAAAACTTTAGAAACGATAAACCAGGTACAGAAAGTGAAAGATTATTAAATACTGGTAAACAACAATATCTAGATCAAAGTCGCCCTGAAATTACAAACTATGATGAAGAGGCATATTCTGATTTTGAAAATACTACTAAACAAAAAATTGTAGATAGAGAAAATCGTATAGCTGCATTACCCCCAGCAGGAACAGGAATCCTTTTGCCACCACCCACTCCCCCATCTGCTATTCCTAATTTTACTTCAGTCCTTAACCCACCACTTGTAACTTAAGATGAATAGATATTTAAGAATTCCAATTATAAAAACTGATAATGATCCTAAATTAAGGTATATTAATGTTAAATATCCTTTAATTACCCTTGATCCTCAAGATATCTATGTGTATACTATACAAGGAGATAGATATGATATCATTGCTCAATCATACTATAGTGATTCAACATTGTGGTGGATAATTAATCGTGCAAATCCTGCTCAAGATAATGCTTCACTTTATCCTGCAGTAGGAACACAAATTCGTATCCCTTCTCCAAACAGAATATCAGTTATATTATCGCAATATGATAGTTTAAACCAAACAATATAAAGTTATGGCCATAATAGGAGAAGAATTAGAAGATTATGTAATAGATCAAATAAATGCTCGCCAAATACTACATGGTTCCGGTGCAGGTAATGATATTGCCAACATTAGAAAGGATCAACAGATTAATCTACTTAACTCAAATACATCTTGGGTAAAATTAGCATCTGGAATATCTGTAACTGCTGATAAACTAAAAGGTATAGGTATAGATTCTTCCCTATCAGGAATGAGATTAGCTAAAAAATATATTCTTAATTCAGGTTTTTCAAAACTTGAAGGGGGGAGATTACAACAACGAGAAGGTTTTCTTCCACAACAATCTGATAGTTCATATACATATGGCAGTTACGGTTATTCACCTATGCCTGGTATTGAAAATGTAGATATCAAAACATTAAATCGTGGATCTATTAAAAAGGCGACAGTTAAACTAAAAGCAAATAACAAACAACAATTTGATATAATTGATTTACTTTATTTAAGATTAGGATATACAGTACTTCTAGAGTGGGGAAATAGCCTTTACACCCCAAATGGAACAACTAGAGAAATAGTTAGAGGAACATTAATTGAAGACCCACTACGATTCTTTAGTTCAGGATATGAAAAAAATAAATCATATTTGGATATGCTAGGACCTATTAATTTCTATAGAAGAAAATATGCTGGAAATTATGATGGTCTTTTAGGAAAGGTATCTAATTTTAGTTGGGCATTTATGGAAGATGGTTCATATGATATAGAAATTACAATTATTAGTTTAGGAGATGTTGTTGAGTCCTTGAAACTTAACATATCAACTGATAAAACATTAAGCCAATTTATTGCTACTTCCGTAGGAACTGAATAAAATATTTGGAAAAATGTTACATTTTACATACATTTAACACACAATGGCAGAAAATACAGAAGGACAAGTTAATCCAGAACAACCAGATATTATAGAAGATAATAGGGCGGCTAATGCTATATCATCTATGTTATGGGTATGGAAATGGGTTAATAGAGATACTTTAAATAAAACATTTGATAATCAAATTGTAATTACCTTACCTACCTTTGGACCCAAATATGTAGGTGGATTCCTAGACACATCAGGAGCAACTATTACTAATGTTATTAAAACTTACAGATTTGCATATTTCGCGGGAAACAATAACAGCGGAGGAAAAATAAGAATAGCAGGATCTGGTCTATCATTTGAAAATAAATATAAAGATATAGATGAATTTTATCCTAAAGAAGAAGCAAAAGCACGTAGACAAGCTAAATATGAATCATTAGTTAAAAACTTAACAGTAGGAGATAAAGATGGAAGAGAATGGGATACTGTTTCTGGGCAAGTATACTGGATTTCTATTGAATATTTTCTTCTCCCAACTAAAAAAATTGAATCGGAAAGTCCAATAAAAAACTTTGAGGATGACGATGCATTCTACATTAACACAGAACCAACTTCCTATTATCTTAGATTTGGTGCTTTATTAGACTATATTGCTGATGAAATTATTCCTAAAATAAACACTGAAAATCCTGAGTATTATTCAAATCCACCAATGTTTAAAATTGATAGGGATAAATACTCTAATTTCATGTATTCTCTCCCAAATCAACTTTCATTAGATCCAAGAGTATGCATTGTAAGAAATGATAAATTTCAAAGAGTTGGAGGAATAGCATCTATATTTTCTAGTCTACTTCCATTCCGTAATCCGGATTTTACTACTATTGAGGGTTACATTAATCCTAATAAAGCATACCCTATGAATATCTATTTGAACTTTGAGTTCATTATAGATAGTTTAAATTCTAATGCGGATGAAAAAGGAGATATTAACCTGTATAATTTCTTAAAAACTGTATGTGATGGATTGAATAAATCCTTAGGAGGAATTAATAACCTTGAACCCATAATGGATGAGGAAACAAATACCCTTAGAATCATTGACACAACCCCAATACCAGGAGTAAAAGAAAATAAGAAATATACACTTCAATTGTATGGTTACAATAAAACGGATAATGGATATATCTCAAATTTTGTGCGTAAAGTTGATTTAAAAACCTCTATTACCCCTGAATTTGCCACTATGGTTACTGTAGGAGCTACAGCAGGTGGATACGTTAAAGGGACAGAAGGAACAGCCTTCTCTAAATGGAATACAGGATTAACAGACAGATTCAAAGAAGAATTTATCCCCGGAAACGAATCATCCCATACTACTGCCGGTCAAGTAAATGAAGCCGTAACCAATTATACAGATAAATTTCTAGCTAATGCTAAACATACAACATGTTATGGCTATACAGGAAATTTATTGAGTGAAGACATAGAAAAAAACCTTAAAATATCATCCGATATTATAGAAGGTAATCTTTCAGTAGTAACAGAATACTATAAATACCTAATTGCTTCTCAAAAAGATCAACAAGGTGGAACTATAGGTTTCATTCCATTCAAACTTAGTTTTACTATGGATGGACTCTCAGGAATTAAAATTTACAATACATTAAACGTTGATACTCGTTTCTTGCCTAAAGCATATGGAGATAATTTAGATTTAATAGTAACTGGAGTATCTCATCGTTTAGCAAATAATGATTGGGAAACAGATATAGAAACAACTGTAATACCAAAAACCAATCAGTTAACTGATTTGGTAATTTCCGAAGAAGCGGTAGCCGCTACTATTAAACAAGGTGTTGCTAATCAACAAGTAACCAAACCATCATCTAAAAATCCTAACCCTTCAGGATATGGTGATCAATATGGTGTTTGTGGTTCTCCTGAAAAATATGATGTGTCTAAAATAAATCCCAACTCAGCAGTAAATGGTTCTCAAGCTAAAATATTACTTAATAAAGTTATTCAAAAAGTAGTATTAGACACCAATGGTGCTTCTCGAAGTGTTTGTGCTGCATATGTTAAACGTATTGTTAAAAAATATTTTGAATACTATAATAAACCAACAGTAAAAATTTCTAATGTTGGGTCTTGGAATCAATCCTCAGTCAGTGTGGGTGGTTTACATGCCAAGAATAAAAGCACACATGATTGGTTAATAAGTTCTTTTGGGTATAAACGAATAGCTTTAGGTAAAAATTTGTCTACATCTGAAGCTAAAAGCCTTATTAATTCTGTAAATTATAATATTGGGGATGTAGTTTCATATTGGGACCATAGTGGAAGTGATAAAGGAAAACAAAAATATGGTCATATCCAAATTTATGAAGGTAATGGTTCTTGGAGATCTGATTTTAAACATGGTTCATTTGTTTATGGAGCCGGAGCAGGTTGTTGGGATATTATATATTTACAAGCACCAAATAAAAAAGAACCTAAAATAGAAAACTAATGTATTATCCAAAATCTCAAATTAAAACAAATTTATTTACTAATGGAGGGGATTATATTCTTTTAACTACAAATGAAGCATATAAAGGATATTATTATGAGATATCATCTGGACAAACATATACCGGAAAAAATCCTCAAGATGGTCCCAATATATTATTAACTACACCTATAAATGTAACCCAACCAACCGAAGCTACTCAAGAAACCCCTATAATTTATGCTTTAGATGCTGGAAAAGAAGGTGATGGACTTCTTTATGAATTTGACCCTAACGTATATTTTGACCTTACAAACGAAAATAACTCAAATGTATTTAAATTTATTCCTTTATTCAACCCTACATTACCTACACTACAAGATAATCAAAACGGACAATTCAACAGATACTTCTGTAAAAAGAACAACGAAACAAGATACCTTGAAATAGACAAAAACACATACCAACAATTACAAAAGAGAGACCCTAAAATAGCATGGGATCTTTACACCCCTATTATAGTACTTTGGATTATCCAAGGTAACCAAACCCAAGTATACAACTCAAACAAAGCTACAGTACAAGCCATTGAAACAAATGCTAAATGGGGTGGTTTCTCTCAATACTTTCAGGACAAATTTTTAAAATATTATCTTTCATCAGACATAAATAACTTGTATACTTCAGGTGGTGAATTTACAACTAAAAATGGACAAAATTACATTGGATTTTATCATATACATAATGGTATAACACCGATGGT
>Ga0181346_1001087_pt1 | contig 11978 bp, 20 predicted proteins | sample Su13VDMM15DN_FD_130100 | JGI IMG/M metagenome (GOLD analysis project Ga0181346, IMG submission 130100) | Freshwater viral communities from Lake Michigan, USA - Su13.VD.MM15.D.N | ecosystem: Environmental > Aquatic > Freshwater > Lake | place: USA: Michigan | collected 2013-07-15 | reverse complement strand
TTCAACTTCCCAAGGGAAGCCAGTTTGCGCTGTGATGTCGCGCAGTGCTTGACGGTATGTTGCCCATACCATCTTGTCCACAGGCGTATCTGCTATTAGCGTCCAGTCGCTGTCTTTAAGTTTCTCGTTACGCTGGTTACGCACAGACTGAGCCTGTTCTGCGTCACCTACTAGGGTGTCTTCATTGATTGTTGCCATGTGTTACCCCGTTATTTAGCTAATTGATTTGACAATTTGCAAAGCGCCGAACACAGAACTTGAGCCATACGTTGTGTCATAACATACAACCTTATTCGGGGCTATGGAGTTCCAAATTGTGGCGCTGGGGCCTATTGGCACAAGTTTTGGTGCAAAGCTATAAAAACAATTTTCGCCAACAGCTACCGCCCGCGATCCCGGTGCACCAGTAGTTAAGTCCCAAGCATAACTGGTTGCACCAGAAAGAATCTGAGTGTCATAGGTTTGTTGATAGTTAAACGCAGTAACTGCAGAAAAACCATCAGGTAAACCTGATGCGCCAATAGCTTGAACGTCAAAATCTGACACAATAGGAGAGGAACCGGTGAAGTTAATTGCCACCCTAGACACAGTGGAAACTGAAGATGTATAACCATAAAAAATGGCTAAATTTGTTGTAGCGTTTGCGCTGATTGGATTTACGACAGTGGTGGTAGCGTATAGAGGGCCAATTTGCGTACCGGCGCTTGCTGTTCCGGCGGTATCAGTAAGAATATTAGTAGCTACGGCATCGCCGCCTATGTAAATTAATTTAGACCCGCTGACAATTACTCCAGCGTTAGTCGTACCTCCACCTGTTGCCAACGTTACTGTTGAAATCGTAGCGGTTGTACCCGCAACGCTGATAATCATACCCACGGTAGTACCAGCACTAGAAGTTATAACAACAGCCCAACGAACGCCGCTACTGATAGGGCGTACTTTGTATTGCTCGGCGTTTGTTGTTGCGTATGTTGCACCTGTGCCAAGTGTGATTGTTGTACCTGAAATGGTGTAGGGAGTGGCAAAAAAAGTGCTGGCTGAGGTGTTAGTTAACACCAATACCACTGACGAAGAGACGGCGGCTACGTAAACATTAGCGTCTATACTACCTGTGTTTGTGCCGTTTAAAGTGGTAGCAGCGCCAATTGTTACCGTAGTACCAGAAATGGTCATTGCCCGCATTTGAAGTGCAGTAATAGAAGTAAAAGCAGTCGTAACAACAAATGACGACCCAACAGCAACTAAATTCTCGGCAGTTTGGCACGCGGTGGCATTGTTTGACAGCGTTGCAGTAGCAGCAGTGCCGACCGTGATAGTGGTATCACTTAACGTCAAAACAACTGCTTCCATTGCGGTGTTAATACTTGAACTGACCAGAACTTGGTTTGTGGCGCTCAATATGCCTACAACTTGGTCATAATTATTAGTATTACGTATCAAGGTAACACTGCCCCATAATTTTGTGGATGCGTTATAAATAATGCCAGACAAAGTAGTGCCCGCAAGTAAAAATAACGTCCGGTTTGTGTCAATAACTACAACTCTGTGAAACGGTTCTTCAGTAAACGGTTTTAAATCTGCGGAAACGTTTTGAGCTACAACGGCGTAAGGCTCTGCGCCTACGAAACTCCATGTACCAGCCGCCGTAGAGTTATCCGCCAAACCAACAGTAACGGGGCAGTTTGAGTATACAAACCCCAATGTGCTACCAGCGTTGTTGATAATTTCTAGCGGGTACGCGCCAAGGTTGCTGATGTTGTAAAGAATGCCGCCCTTAGACACTGTTGTGGCATCTGGCAATGTGACTGTCTGCCCGTATGTAGTCGTAGTAATAGCTTGAGCGGTAACAGAAGCTGAAGTTAAGACGACCGATCCAGAAGCAGTTGTACCGCCGCCACCAATAGAGGCAATGGTTATTGAACCTGCGGCGTTAGTAATGGTTACGTTACTGCCAGCAGTCAATGTTGTTCTGGTAAATCCAATGCCATTTCCAATGTCAATTTGACCATTGGTTGGCGTAGTTGCTAATCCTGTGCCACCGTTTGCCACGGGTAATGTGCCGGTTACATCCGTTGTCAACACTGTGGGATTGCTGACAATTTTTACAAAATCAGAACCGTTCCACGCAACCACAGCTTTACCGCCAGCAGGGATTGTCACACCTGTAGTCGGGCCTGCGCCGCGAATCACAATAGACTGAGTGCTGCCTGTACTGTTGATAACAATATAGGTCTTGCTGGATGCTGGTGCTGTGATATTGCGCGTTACCGTGCCGGATGCAGTCCATAAAATAATTGCTTGACGGGCTTGGTCAGCAGCCAATGCGGTCGTGGAAAGCGTTACATCAGCATCAGCGCTGAGTGTTGTTGTGCCCGCAATAGCGGAATCAAGCAGCGACGTGATTGAGTCATTAACGGTGTCGCCCCATGTACCGTCAAGTTCTCCGGTAATTGGCAGGGCTAGACCTAAGAGTGCTGTTGATTGTGTTGCCATTGTTTTCTCCGATTAAGCCGCGTATGTGCCGTTATTGGTAGTGTTTAAACGACGCGCAGTCCAAATACTTCCCGTATACGGCGTAATCGAGCCTGCGCTTGCGGTGGCCTGTATCTTAAGGCTGGTTCCAGTGCCGTTATCCAACTGTATTCTGAACCGTGCGTAATGGTCAACCGCCGTAGTTAATGAGGCTGTTGCAAAGGAATATGCCGCTGTGTTATTAATCGCTTGGCCCACCAGCATGGTTGCTGTGCCGGGCGGGGCCACAATACCCGTGACAGGAGACATTTCAAAGTAGATATTTTGTTCAGTTGGAGCCGCCGAGTTAGTCAGCGTCCATGTAACCGTACCCGCAGTAGTCTTTCTAAAATACATGATGATCTCAATATCGTAGTAACCTTCTGCAACCAATGCAATATTGGACGTTCCCCCGAAGAAGTTGGCGATTGTGGTGATGTTAGAGCCATCAGCAGTCAACTTAAATTGGTTGTACAGACCCACCGAACTGCGGCCAGATGATGTATCTGTTGTGCCGTACATGTTCACGCCATCGTACTCAATAGCACCTGCGGCAGCGGTCGTTAAGTTTGTGCCGGATGTTAAAAGAATAGGTGAAAGTGACGCTGTACCAGCGGTTGGCCTAATTGAACTAGCTACAACATTACCCGCGGTTGCTGTGATGTTACCCGCTGTTGCTGTAAGCGTAGTTCCGGCTGTGATTGAGGTTCCAGCAGAAACACTGCCCGCTGCCGTTAAATTTGTACCATCAAATGTCAAATTAGCGCTGCTGGAAAAAGGATTTGTGCCGTTACCAAAAGGAATGAAGTTGGCCGTCAGTGTAGATAGGCCAGTACCGCCAGAAGGTACCGAAACAGTAGCGGCGTTATCCGCAACGATATTTAAACCATCTGCGTAAACGGATCTTTCGGCAGGATAAGTGACAAACACATCTTTACTGCCAGCCGTGAACGGCGTTAAAACTCCAGCAAAACCAGTCAACAGCGTAACCGCCGTGTAAGTTGCGGTAGTTCCTGCGTAGGTTAGTATTGATCCGCTTGCCGTTAAAACTGTCTTGCCTGTTCCTTGTGCATTAAGCGTTACAGTACCCGTGCCCAACGGAACAGTAGCATTGGTTGTAAAACTTACACCAACCGTATTTGACGCCGCACCAATTAATGTAAAGTCTGTAGTCCCAACCGTAAGAATGGTAACCGGTACGTTAGCAACTAACGACGTAGCATTTGCAATTGCGTTAACTGTAATTACTTGACCAGCCGTTATGCCGTGCGCCGCAACCGTATTAACAGTAACCGTGGTAGTTGATTGGCTGATAGAAGAAATTGCCGCAATAGAAGATAAGACGGAAGACGATAAAACAGTATCCCTAGATAAACTTGTAGTTGATAGCGTGTACGTACCAATACCCACTTCCCACTCATTTGCAACTGGATTGGCAATTGTGTAGTACGTGGTGTTAGCGTTGCCAATAACAGAAAATGCCTGATACCCACTGGATGTGCCAGCAAGCACAACAGACCCTGTGCCCGTCGTAGTGGTGTTCTCTCTTACTCGATCTTTAAGAACTAAAGCCATTTTGCACCTTTATGGGTTAACTATTGTCTGCCAATTTGGATCGGGCGGTGTTTGTGATGTGTCAATCACTGTCCAAATGGCTGTCAAAGTTGATGATTGTGTTTCCGCTGCGGACATTGTTTCAACGATTGATGCTTGCAATTTAACAATCAAGATTTCTGTATCAATCATTGCAAAAGACTCATTCACACTAACCTGAAAAGACTGCCCAGCGGCAGTAGAAAAAGGCAAAGCAGAGAATGGGGTGTTAGCAAACATGATTAGGTAATTACTACAGTGTAGGTGACAGCCAAGATGTCAGTGGCTACAACAGTTCTTGCAGTGGCAAAGTCGCCAGCCGAGAATAAAATACCTGTTGTATTACCCGGCACAGTTGTACCACCAAGGACAATAAAACAACCAGCTACCGTAGCTGAACCAGTCATCGTAAAACTAGTTGGCGTCGATGTTGTCTTGCTACCGCCAGAAGCGGCAGAAAACACAGGTGTGAGCCGTGCCGCAATAGCTGTAATCTCCGCCCATGTAGCGTGGGAAGCCATAGTGTCTGCCACAACGGATGTACCAACACCTTTCAGGCCCATCAGTACTGCGCCAGCACCAGCGTTACCCAGAATAGAGTCTAAAGTGGCGTTCTTGCCAACTGTTACTACTAGATTTTCAATGTCGTCTTCCCATTTGACATTGCCTTGAAAGTCTGTGCAGACCACATGGTAGTAGCCGTTCATGTTCATTGATTCAGTAACCATTTATTGCTCCTGTTAGCTACTGCGAATTAACGCCGCTGTCGATGTGTTGACGGGCATCGTAACTGTGAATGTGGTGGTTGATGTCTTGTCTGACCCAAAGTCCAACACCGCAATAGCCTTGTTAGCTTTACTTGAGTTGTAAATCAATGCGCCACGAGCGGTCAAAGCCGCTGTCCAAGTTGCGTTAGGAAACCCAACATAGGCTACAGTGCCCAATGTATTTACGGTGATACCCGGTAGTGTTACCCCACCAGCCGTGTAGCCTGTCGCTACAACCTCGTCAGTCACGCTGTAGATGGTTGTATCCGCGCCCAAATTAGCTGGTGCAGTGTAGAGAGCAATCTTAATCACGTCCGTGACTAGATTATGGACACCCTCATACAACTGGGCTTTGAAGCTGGTGGTGAGTGTTTGGGCGATCATTTAACTGGAATCCTAACTTGACCGTCACGGTACGCATCCATACGTTGCTTGCCATCACCCAGATTTTTAAGCAAATCCATTGCTTGTGCATACATGCCTTGGTACACCGCAATTAGGTCAGGCTCACCTTTCATGAAGCGAATAGCCTCAACCAAAGCGCCGTTCAATAACGCAGAACTAAAGTTATCGCCAAGCCAAGAAGTACCAGTGGTGACAATCGACTCAGGGTAGTAGTAATAGTGGAGTTCTAGCTTATAAGCACTGTTTGGCGTGGGGCCAAGAATAAAACTTAACTCATTAACTGCTGTAGATTGTGGGCCAAAAATTGCGTAGTACTTTGGAAGACCGGTGCTTGCTGGAGTTGGAAACGCTTCACGAATGTAGTTAACGTCCTTGTTTAGCAAGAATGTATAAGTCTCCGTAGCTAATCCGTAGTTCTCAATAACCGCCAAAGAATACGTAGACAAAAAGTCGCCCGGACAGGACACATACTTATTGTTTACCGTTAACGTACCAATTACGTTTTTACGCAGGTTGGCAAGTTGAACAGTGTTGTAAATCTTCTGTTCAGCCTGCTCCGTGAACAGCGCGTACTCATCCGCTGTGAACTCGTTTTCACAAATATCCGCAATATTTGCAACAAGTTCAGCGTAGTTCATGCCATTGGGCCTCTTGCCATGACACCTTTAGTGGCTGCGCCAGTGCCGCGAATCTTGATACCAGAGGTCTTTGGCTCTTTGTATGGATCACGACTGATGTTGCCAACAGACATGTTCACATCGTTAGCAGTCATACGGTTACCACCTTGGTATCCGCTGTTCTTGATATCTACACCAGACTTACCATCCATAGTGTGTGGCTCTGCATAGACGCTGGCATCGCCAACTTCTTTGCCCATTACTTTTTTGCTAAATGTAGCCATATCAACCGCCTTTTTTATAGGTGAAAGAAGACTTCTTCTGATTAGCCACTTTGGCCAGACCACGACCCAGAGTTTTCATCTGAGCGTTTGTTTTGCCGCCCTTGGCCAACTTGGTCATAGGCTGACCGGGGTGTAGCTTCTTCTCGTGCTTATTCACCATACCAGCCATCATCTTTTTGTCCTGTTTTAAATCCGCTTTGTCCATTTCAAACTCCTTATGTAACTGTAACCGTAACTGTACCAAGTTCTAACGCTAACACCAAATAATTTGGTGTTAAAACTTCATCAAACCCACTTGCGCCACCTACCGGTGCCCAACCCCACTGAAACACCCTGCTGCCGCCCTCTGGATAACCAAAGCCATCTACAGCCACGCTGTTGGTTGTCAGTATCTGCAAACCACTTTGCCCAGAGACTTGATAGCTTACGTCAGGACGTGGCTCACGCACAGCTTGTGGATCGTTAACTGGGTACATACCCAATTGCAACTGTGGCTGGTCTGGATCCCAGCAAGCGCGGCAAGCCTTAATCTTAAAAGGCTTTGTCTTAACGGTTTGCGTACGCAACTCTTTGAGCATGTAACGCTGGCCACAACGGTCACACTCTGCAATCGCATGTTTGCCCGAGGCGAACCGATTAGGCATAGAACATATTTCTTGGCACGAATCTCAACGGAGAGGTATCGCGGTCTTCTGACTGGGCTAAGTCCCACTGTTGTTCGTAATCTGCCTTCAACCCCATCACACGATTAGGGTCAGCATTTGGTAGCTTCATACTCAACAGATAGGCCAACCCTGCAACCATACAGGGAATAAAACGAAATGGGATATCTTGCACGGTCACGCCCGTACCAGCATCCTGAATACGGCGCATGCGGTAGTACACAAACATGTACTGGTCACCGGGGGCGCTAGGTGTAGGCCACACGTTAATTGCGGGTAGATTCTGCACCGTTAAGAAGGCAGAAGGCCCAGCAGTATGCGTTGCAGCAGTTGTACCGTTTTGTCCACGAGCGCAATTCAAAAGCTGATTGGTCACGGGGTCGATGTTAGGGTAGCTGATTGTCTCGTTGTCAATTTTCACAAACCCAGCGGTGGTCAAACTATCCACATTGGACACTGTAATTGTGGTGTCTGTAGCTGAAATACTAGTTGCCAGCGTTACTGAGGTGAGGTTTTCCTGACCAGACTGGCGGTTGTACCAGACCTGAATTGGGCGACCTTGTGCCAACTTGTTTGGCAGGCTCATGTATGTCGATTCGGAAATACCGCTGATGTTGATATCAATCTGGTTAGACGTGGCATTACTTTCGCGGATTACCATGTCTAAGAGATTGATTGTGTCTACGGGCATGGGGTAGATAGCCTGCCCTGTCACCATAGGAATTTGGCCCTGCTCAACAGTCCAGAAGTTTAGGCCACGGTTGGCCCACTCAATCGTCAGCAGGTTCAACGACCGACGAGCGGTTCGGAAGTTATAGCCCGTACGGAGTTCTTGACCACAACGCTCAAACGCCTCTTCAATGAGGTCGTTCATGTCGAGATTAAAGACGGAAGTTCCTGTGGTCTGGGCCATGATATATCCTTAACGGCGACGCAATGAGGCGATTCCACCATGCGCCATTTTATACCCCGCAGCACGTCCTTGCTGTAGTATTTGCCCAAGGGGTATGCCCTGAGATGTTTTATCCCCAGCCTTGTAAAACTTTTGATCGCCCGGGTTGTATGCGTAATCTTTGTACTGTTGGCCAGCGTAATTTTGTAAAGTCTGTGCAAACCCTTGATCACCAAACTGTCCAGCCTGACTCATACGGCTAAAGTCCGGCCCTTTTGGGGCTGGTTTGGGATTACGTAGGCTGTCTCTATATGCCCTGACTTTTGCATTTTCTTCCCTGCGCTGCTGCCTCTCCGCCTTGCGTAGCTTATCCCCTGTTAGGTATTGTTGACGTGGGAGAGTAGAAGGAGGGGGTGGGGCGACAGGAGCAACCGTAGGTATAGGGTTAGCCAATAGGTCAGGTGCTTGAACTTGTGGTTGCTGTGGCGTTTGCTGCTGCATTTGCTGCATTTGCTGAAAAAACGGGCTAGAAAATTTAGGAATTTGCCCCATGCCTTGTTGGGGCATTTGATTACCCTGCGCTAAAAAGTCAGCTTTTGCTTTTTCCATGTCTGCCTGAGAAGCAAAACGAGCTTGCGTTGCAAATCTATTCCAATCATCTTCAGTCCTTGGACCTTGATTAAAACCTCGAGGCCCTTGTGGTTGTGGGTAACCACGTTCGTATTCTGGGCCACCAAACTGAGCGAATCGCGGGGATGGTGGAGGCATCATTCCTTGTGGGGAGCCAAAATTATTTGGATTGGGGCCGAAACCACCCTGCTGGGGCATCATTCCTTGTTGGCCACCCATCATTCCAAGTTGGCCCATTTGTGGGCCACCAAAATTATTTACACCGGGGCCAAAACCACCTTGTGGTGGCATAACTGATAATTGCATCTGGCCACCACCCATTCCGCCCATTTGTGGGGGTGGTGGAGGCATCATGCCTTGTTGGCCACCCATTGGGCTTGCGCCCATTCCGCCTGCTTGCCCGCCACCTTGTGCCATTATCGGTACCCCGCTGTTTTCTTTGCAATTGTCTTAGGTTGGGCTACGAATTGTTTCCCTTTAGCTTTGCCAGCACGTTTTGCACGTGTTGTCGCAGCGTACTCAGAAGCGCTGAGACTTTTGATCGCAGCTTTTGGAAGGTATCTTTCGCCTGTGTCAGAAGATTTTTTACCACTTTTAGTTGTCCAATCTTGTTTGCCCCAGTCCTTGAGAGACTGTTGCGGTTTAGCCAACCCACCACCGGCCATTTTCTTACTCGCACAGTGTGCCTTTTCTGAGAAGCCTTTTGGGGCATCACAGTTTATGGACTTCTTGCGCTTTTCCGACCACTTAGTCACGGTACCCGCCGCCTGCTTTTTTGTAGCGCTGTGCCACCATCTGTGCTTTTCTGGCGCTCCATTGTCCTGCGCCTGTACCTGCTGTGGCTGCAGCTTTGACGCTGTTAAAAATCCGTTTGCGTAACTCAGGCTTGGTGTAATTGCCAGCAGCATTCACCTTAGATTTGACCTTACCACCCTCTTTGTACTCGGTAAAGTCGGTGTCATCCCGTCGCGCTTTTGTCTTAGCGCCGGGCATTTTTGAGGGGCGGATTGCGCCCATACCACGGGATGGCATCATTTTTTACCACCTTTAACTTTTTTGGCTAGAAACAGTTTATCAACCATCTCTATCCGCTGGGGTTTGGTTGTAACTTTGTTGATAATGCCCAGCCGTTTAGGTTTACTCGCACCGTAAAACCCAGCCTTTTTTAAAGACTTAGCTACACTGCTATTGGGTTTTGCGGTTGCCATAGTTACACCATCTTTCCACGAGTTTTACCTTTGATGGCACAACCATCAGCGCGTTTAGACGCAGAAGAAACCTTGCCGCCTTTTTTCATGGGTTCTCCAGCAGCTTGCTTTTTGCGTTTCTCTTCTTCATCATCACGAAAAGATGAAGCAAGTGCGCCAAGGCCACCAAGAGAGGTCAGCTTGCCCATGAGGCCTTCGCCAGTAACAATACCAGCAAGTGGAGATAAATCACTGAGTTTCATAATTACACCATCTTTCCGCGAGTTTTACCTTTGATACAGATGCCGTCTGCACGGCTGGAAGCAGAAGAAACCTTGCCGCCTTTAGCCATCTCACGGGGAGATGGGGGCATCTTCTTACCTTCAGTAAAAATACCACGGTTCTGTTTGCGCTCGTAATCAGCAAGTTCCTTGGCCGTAGGGCCACCTTGTTTGCCACGACCCGCGCCAGCTTCAAATTGTGTCGCCATGATGGCTCCTTAACAGGCTCTGCCGCCGCTCTTCATAGTGATCATCTTGCCTTTGGTTTTACCCTTAGCCTCAACGCCACCACCTTTAGCCATGCCGCCCATATTCATCTTCTTCATGGCGGAATCTTTCATCATCTTGCCATCAGGCATCTTGTGCATACCGCCTTTAGCCATGAAGATAGGCACTTTTTTGCCGTCTTTCATTTTCATAGGCATGCCACCTTTTTTCATCATTGCTGTATCAGCCATAGGCGTAGGCTTCTTCATGCCGTCTTTAGCCATACTCATACCTTTTTTCATCACAGGTTTACCCATTTTTGTAGCCATAGTATCACCACCTTTTGAAAATTTGCGGTTCTTGTCCGCAGTTGTAAATTCTTTTCCCACGGACTGTGGGACTCCCGCTTTCTTAGCAAATGATGGATTGTTGGCCACCGCTGCCATGAAATTATGTTGAGCCTTGCTTTTGCTTGGCATCACTTACTCCCAGAATACCAATGCACAAGCTGAACTAACCCTGCGCCAATAGTACCGCTTGCCCCACTAATCAACATCAGCATCCTCCAGCCGCCTTTGGCCTCAGACAGCGTTTTGTCAATAGCAGTCAGCGTTGCCTGCATGGCCCTCATGTTCTCCAGCATCTTGTCCATATCATCTTGCAGGTGCTTGATGTCGGACGCATGCGTAGCAAGTTCACGGGCTGTCTTGATGGCTTCTTCGGTCATGTCAGCACATCTTTCCACGGGTTTTCCCGCGCTGGGCTATACCATCGGCGCGTTTAGAAGCAGAAGACACTTTTCCTCCACGTGAATAATCATCACTCATCATTGGGGTTCTATTGCTACTACTTTGGCGAGGAGAACCAAAATTTAATTGACCTGTTATTTGTGGTTCTCGTTCGCTTTCTTTGTAATCTTTTGCGGAGCGTGAACCCGTAATACGATCAAAAGTATATTTATCTTTAGGTTTAGCGCCGCCAACTCCGCCGCTTGGTGGTGAGGAAGAACCGCCACCGCCACGATTGGGATCGTATTCGTTAATACTGCGTTTCATAACAATTCCTTAACAGTTCCAAGCTCTCAGAGCTTTATTAATCCTTGAATCCGGATCGTTTGCCGTCTTGGCGCTGGTCAGTTTCTTTTTCATGCCACCCATCCGCGCACAGAATGAGTCTTTGCGAGAGCCGCCTTCCGGCTGGGGACGTTTCAAGTTCATACCTTGCGCTTTCGCGGAGGCTCGGCCTTTGGCGTTCAAGCCGCCCTTCTCGGACTTGCCTTCTTTCCTCTGCCATGCTGGTGACTTAGCCATAAAACACCGTTATCGACGTTACGGTTGTCACGTCTGCATAAATGTCTGTGCTACAGCGAATACCTTCTCCGGGCAGCGCCACATAAAACGGAACCGGGTTTGCGTTTGCAGCCCAGCTACTTTGGAACACTGTTACACCACCGGAGCCGCCGTCTTTAAGCGATAAGCCACCACTACCAGTTGTAGGTGTAATTAAGATACCTTTAATACGGGCGGGTGCACTATATACCGTGTTATCTGCGGTTAGGTACGTGCTTTTTACGTCATACTGCATTGCCATAATCAATCTCCTTTAAAAAGGGGGCCGAAGCCCCTTGGGTTGATTAGGCTGTACGGGTAAACGCGTAGGCTGTTGCGCTAGAAAACATGATCGTAAAACGAGCAAGGCCGGTTGCGCCAGCAGCGATAGTTAAGTCACCAAAACTACCGGCAGTGTCAGCGGCGGCGGTAGACAAAATACCGTTGACCGCTACAACAATTGTCACTGTGCTTGCGCCAGCGGTGTTGTCAATATACAAGTCAAAAACTGTGCCTTTAGCCGCTCCCAGTGCCGCTCCAAGCAAAGTGCCCGTAGGCAGCGTGATGGCGGTTGCAGAGGCGGAGGTGGAAGTGATGTAGCCCGTAGCAACTTC
>Ga0181346_1001086_pt1 | contig 11985 bp, 8 predicted proteins | sample Su13VDMM15DN_FD_130100 | JGI IMG/M metagenome (GOLD analysis project Ga0181346, IMG submission 130100) | Freshwater viral communities from Lake Michigan, USA - Su13.VD.MM15.D.N | ecosystem: Environmental > Aquatic > Freshwater > Lake | place: USA: Michigan | collected 2013-07-15 | reverse complement strand
TTGTTTGACAAAGAGTACACCGGTAAAGACTACATCCGGGACAACCCGATGGAGTTCCAAGGCGGCTTGGATTCCAGCTACCGACGCCCTAAGTCACCCCCCAGCAGCGTGGTACCGCCCACCAGCTTTGGTCCCGCCATCCCGCTCGGCGGGGTTGCTCCCGTTTACATGGGCGGCGGAATCACCAACTCGCCCGGTGGTGTGGCACAGCCCTATAACGTGGCAGGCATGTATGGCGTGCCCTTGATCTACCGTGCCAAGGGCGGCGAGATGAACCGCACGCAGTTCCCACGCAAGACAGGGCCCATCAACGGCCCCGGCACCGGAACCTCAGATGACATTCCGGCTATGCTTTCAGACGGGGAGTTTGTGTTTACCGCCAAGGCCGTGCGTAATGCCGGCAAAGGAAGTCGTCGCAAAGGTGCGGCGCGCATGTACAAGCTCATGAAAATGCTCGAAGGCGGCCCGGTCAAGGGGAAATAAATGGCAACCGAAACTACCCAACAAATTGTCCGGGAAGCCCCGGAGATTGAAGCGTACAAGCTCAGGCTGCTGCAAGAGGCACAAAAACTTGCGTTTAACACCGGCAGGCAACCCCTGTCGCAGCAGCTGCCTGACTTTCAGGTAGCCGGCTTTACCCCGGCCCAAACAGCGGCCATGCAAGCGGCCTCGAATTTGGGCGTGGGCTCGTTCACGCCGTACATGACCGCTGCCAATCAGGCACTGGGCTCCGCTTACACCACCACCGGTGAGGCGGCCGACGTTCTTCGCGGCGCGGACACCCGCAACCAGTTTACCGACGCCCAAGCCGCCATGCAACAAGCTGGCCAAGCTGCCGGCAACATCACCTCGGGCATCGGGCAGATTGGCCAAGGCATTGGTGCCGTAGACGAAGCTGCGCGGCGCGCGGCCATGTCCGACACCACTGGTCAGTTTGGTGCGGCTCGCCAGGGCCTCACAGGAGGCCTCGGAGCGCTGTCCACGGGCCAAGGCTTGGCAGCCTTATCCAGCCAAGCAGACTTTGACCGCTCGCAGGCCTTGATCCAAGGCGGCTTGGGTATGGGCACGGGCGCGCTCCAAGCCGGCTTGGGCACGATCGCAGGCGCTGCACAGGGCTTTGACCCGCGTTCCGCACAGAGCTTTATGGACCCCTATCGCCAGCAGGTCATTGACGAGACCATGCGTCAGATGGACCGCCAAGGTGCCATCGCGCAGCAGGGCCTGTCAGCGCAAGCGGTGCGCTCGGGTGCATTTGGTGGCGAACGCGAAGGCGTACAGCGCGCTGAAATGCAGCGCAACTTGATGGATCAAAAAGCCGGTACGATCGCCAACCTCTTGTCGCAGGGCTTTAGCCAGTCACAAGCGCAGGCGTTGGCCGCCTTTGAGCAGCAGCAACAGCGCCAGATGCAGGCCGGCCAAGGCATTGGCCAACTGGGCACACAACAGGCGCAGTTGGGGCTACAAGCCGGCACCACCATTGGCCAACAAGCCGCGCAGCAAGCGCAGCTGGGCCAAGGCGCAGCGGGCCAGTTCCTGCAAGCATCGCAGCAGTACGGTAACTTGGCTTCTCAGGGCGGCGCACTGGCGGGCCAAGAAGCGGCCATCAACCAAAACATTGCCAACTTGGCGCTCCAAGAGGCGCAGGCGCGCAACCAAGCCGCTCAAACCACTGCCGGCATCTACGGCCAGCAAGGGCAGCAGCTGCAGCAGCTGGGCCAAGGCATCGGCCAGTTGGCGGGCCAGCAGTTTGGCATTGGCCAGCAGACAGCACAGGGCCTTGGCGCGTTGGCCGGCCAGCTTGGTCAGTTGGGCGTGCAGCAAGGCGCGCTGGGCCAGACCGCACAGGCACTGCAGCAGGGCGACATCAACTTTTTGTACAACACGGGGCAGGCGCAGCAGGCGTTCAACCAGCAGGCCTTGGACGCACAGCGCGCCACGGAGATGCAGAAGATTTATGCGCCGTATCAGCAGGCAGCCTTCTTGTCGGACATCTACAAGGGCGCACCGTCCACGCAGATGTCCACAGCGGCTGTCAGCGCACCCACGGCAAGCCCTTTCCAGCAGGCAGCCGGCATTGCATTGGGTGGCCTTTCCACCGCCGCCGCTGCGAAAAAAGCAGGCCTTTTCTAAGAGGACGATATGAACAAAATGATGATGAACGACGACATCGACATCGAGAACACCGGCATCATGCAAGGCTTCTTGGATGCTTTGAGCGAGGACGATGAGGGCGATGACGAGGACGAGCGCAGTCCTGAGGAAATGCTGGATCGTCGCCCTGACACGCCCGAGATTTTGATGAACAACTTGCGTGGCGACATGCGCTCCATTGATGCGCGGCGCGACGAGCTGGCCGACTTGGTGGGTTACGCCGCAGCGGCTGAGACCCCCGAGACGGTCTTGGCCATGCTGCAGCCGGTGCTGGCCCAGCAGGGCGGTGGCGGTATTGGCGCGTTGCCCCAATCGGCACCCATGGCAGAGGGGCCACAGCCTCCAATGATGGAAGGCATGCCCGGCATGCCACCACCCGGCATGCCTCCACTGCCTGAAGGCGCTCCACCCATGATGCCCGGGGCAGACATGGCGCCTCCTCCCGCACAGGACGGAGGCATCGCCGCGTTGTTGGCCGGTATCGGCGGCGCTGGTGGCAGTATGCCACCCGGCATGCCCCCATCGGACCAGCCACCTATCCAGATGGCCCGTGGCGGGTACGTCCAGCGTTTTAGTAAGGGATCAACCAGAACGGGAGTGACCGCTGGACAAGAAGCGTCTTTTAATGAGGGGTCGGATGAGGACGACGTGACCCCTGATGGTGAGACGTCCTCATTGGGTTTTGATGTGCCGCCTGAGATGGTGGAAAAGGCGCGCGCCCAGTTCTTGGCTACTATGCAAAGCAAGCCTACCGCATTGCCTAACCTGCAAACTGCAGCGGCCGAGCGTGCCAAGGTCTACCAAGACATTCTGGGCGACAACACCGACTCACGACAGGCGCAAATGCTCTTGTCTCTCGGACAACGGGCCTTTGGCTACGCGGCCAACGTCGACGATGCGGGTCGCCCGCTTCGCGGCTCGGGCTTTAGCCGCTTGGCCGGTGCCGTACGCACGTTGCCCGGCGAGATGGCGCAGTACATCTCGGCTGCCGACAAAGAGCAGCGTCAGACCAAGCTGTTGGGCTTGCAGGCAGCGGAGAAGGACATCGAGAGCACCCGGGCGTCCAACCTCAGGTTGTTGGAAGTGCAGCGCAAAGGCTATGCCGACGTGCTCAAGAGCGCGGGCAAGGGAAGTGAAAACCTCTTTGGCAGCGGCTTAGATGGCCGCTCCTTAGGTATATTTGTGAAATTTGCACCAGAATACGCCAGAGGGGAAACCACCCCCGAACAGGACCGCCAGTTTGAGGCAGCCATCACAAACTACACGCAGCCCACTTACATGCCCATCATAGACCCGGTGGAGAAAACCATAACCGGCTACCAAGAGACGCGTAAACAGCTGCCTCCATTTATGGTTACTGCTATAGAAACAAGAAAAGGCCTGCCCGCTGGGACGGTTTCTCCTGTGACCGAGGCCCCAGTAACGACTGCTCCGGTTGGCGCTGCTGGCTCAGCTCCCGTGACGGTGCCCTTAAGCATGCCCATTGGGGCAGGTGGCACCGAGGCTGCTCCGGTGGTGGACACGGACGCAGGGGCCCCTATTTCCCTGTGGAACAATCGATTCAAGGTTTCCGGACCAGTATCGGCAGCGATAGGCGTAGTGTCGGGCATCCCCGGGCTGGGTGACCCTGCTGCTGACATCACTTTGGCACGCCAGCAGGCCCGGCAACAGGCCGAGCGAATTGTTAACTCCTTGCTCAAGAGCACGCAAGGCAGCGTGCGGGAACAAGAGCGTTTGCGCCCTGTTATCGGCATCATTCCCAACGCCACCCTAGACCCCGACGCCTACGGCACGAAGCTCATTGCGTTGGGCTCCACTCTTCGGGACATGATCAAAGAGTACGAGGAACAAGGGCGCGAAGGCTCCGGGCTGTCGCCCGCTGACAAGGCGGATGCACGGCAACGTGCCTCAGCCCTTTCCCAGCAGTACAATAATTTGGGGCTTCCGCCCGCTGTGTTCAGCGTAAAAGAGTTCAACCAATATGATCCGGGGACAGAGGTCTTGTGGATGGGCAAAACCCCCGCACGCGTTAAACCAAAAGCAAAGTAAGGGGCCCGCATGTCCGAAAAAGTTAACCCGAAAAATCCCGGGCTTGTTGTCGACATTGTTCGAGGCAAAAACGAGGATTTGCCTGAGGGCTTAGAGCCCGTTGGCGGAGGAGCCAGCACGCGCATTTTCTCCGAGGCCTTTTCTTCGGACACGCTACCCGAGGGGTTGGAAGAGTCCCGCCCCGGGATGCTCACGCGCATGGGCGAGGCCGCTTTAGGCGCGGGCCAAGGCCTCATCAAGGAGAGCCCCACGGTAGCCGGTGCGGTGTCCGGATTGAAACTGGGCCTTCCATTTGGCCCGATTCCTGCAGTAGGTGGAATGCTGATCGGAGGATTTGGAGGCTACTACGTCGGGCAAACCGCCGAAGAAGGCTACAAGGCCTTATTCCCTGAGCCGGTTGATCCCACGTCGAAGGCTTACCGAGAAGGTGGCAAGACGTTTGGGGGTACCCTCCCCTTCATCGCGGCCACCCCTTACCTGCCCACCCTGACAAGCAACCGTGTGGGCCGATTTATCACGGGCATCCGCGACGCCGCTGTGCGCAACCCCAAGACCTTTAAGATTAGTGAGACGATCGCTGCCACCGGTGCAGGCGTAGGCGGTGGCATTGCCGAGTCCTACGATCCGGGTGCCCCCGGCACGCGCTTTATGGGAGAGGTTGCAGGGGGCCTTTTTGCCCCTGGACGCTTTGTCATCAACGCCAGCGCCACCGTGGCGGATGGCTTGTCCAAGATGGCCGGCAGCTTCAGCGCCGGGTCCCGCGAAGCACGGGCCGCGAACCGCCTGTACACCATCCTTCAAGAGTCCGGCGAGGACATCCCCACCTTGATTCGCCGCTTAGAAGCGGACATGCCCATTGACCAGCTGTCGCTGCCGGGCGCAAAACGTATCACCCCTACCTCGGCGCAGAAGACCGGCAGCTTGGCGCTGACCGAGATGGAGACGGCGCTGGGCAGCGCCAGCCGCGAGTTCTTGGGCGAAAGCCGAGAGCAAGGGCGGCAAGCAAGCATGGCCTACCAGATGCTAGTAGACCGGCTTAAGAACATTGGCACGCAAGACGCCTTGGCTATGGCTGCCAAATTGCAGGAGCAACGCTTCACTTCGATGCTCGACGGCCGCCTGGCCGCTGCAGACGCCAACGCCGCGCTGAAGATTTCTCGTATCACACGGGACACGCCGGAGGCGCGCCAGCAGATCGGTGCGATCGTCAAGAACGAGACCGAAACTGCGTTGCGCAGCGCCCGCGACTACGAGTCTCAGTTGTGGACAAACGCGTTGGACAGCCTGACTGCTTCGTCCATTACAAAGCAGGAGGGCAGGGCCGCCGGTAACAATCTGGGCATTCGTGTAGCCTTTACGTTGACGCCCTCTAACACCGCTAACAGCTTCCTGAATCGGGCTGTCAGCGTGGGACCAGCCCTGTACGAAGACGCCATTCCACTGCCTGTGCGCAACGTCATGAAGGCGATGGGCATTGACAAGGAGTCCGTGCAGAAATTCCGCGCTGGCCAAATGACCCAGGAGTTCATTGACACGCGCCAAGTGCCTGCTCGCTTCATGCCGAACGTCAAGGCTCTGGGTGCAGATGAACTGGTGAACTACCGTTCCACGTTGCTCAAGATGTCCCGAGAAGCCGCCGGCAAGGGTGACATGAACAACGCCAACTTCTACGGCTCGATAGCCGATGGCATGCTGCAGGATTTGAACTCGTTGAAGAACCCTGAGTTTGACGAGGCGCGCACTTTCTCCAAGTCGCTCAACGACGTTTTCACCCGCACGTTTGCCAAAACGGCATCTGAGACCGGTGACGTGGCCGGCAGCGGTGCCGAGCGTTTGCCTGCTGAAATCTTGGTGGCACGTGCCTTTGGTGGAAATCCCGACGTGACCGCCATGCGCATGAACGAGCTGGAAGACGCCGTCAAGTTCATGTCCACCCGCTACGATGACGCAGTGCGTCGCTTTGGTGTGGACAGCCCACAGGCCAAGGCCCTCAAGCCTTCCGCTGACGTCTCTCGTGCCGGCGCGGCCTCCATGGCCGATGCACAGCAGCGTGTTCTTCGCATGGGCGCGGCCGCTGCCATTGACACCACCTTTGATCCTGCCACGGGCCGTGAAGTCACTCGGCTGAACACCAAGAAGCTGCAGAAGTTCGTGGCTGAGAACAAGCCCATGCTGGACAAGCTGGGCATCACCGGGGACCTGACCGACGCTACCAAGGCCGAGAACGCCTTCCGCATGGTTCAAAACGAGAACAGCGCCTTGATGAAGCGCGCGGCTGACCAGTACGCGTTTGGCCAAGTCCTTAAAATTGGCGGGGAGCGGCCCAGCCTTGCAGTCGGCAGCATGCTCAACGGCAATACGCCCGTGCGCGATATGCGCAACTTGGTCACTATGGTCAAGTCTTCAAACAGCCCAGAGGCCGCTATCCGGGGCTTGAAGTCCTCGCTGTACGACTACGCCTACACCAAGGCCACCAGTGCTGGCGGTAAGTTCAGCCCGCAGGCGTTTGAAGACGCGTTCTTCAAGCCCCTAGGTCCTAACCAGCCGTCCATCGTCAACGTCATGCGTGCCAACGGCATCATGACCTTTGGTGAGATGAAGAACATCAAGCGCTTGGTCGATCCGATGATCCGCATCGAGAAGGCCGTGGCCAGCGGGCGCACCATGGACGAGGTGGTGCCCGGCGCGGATGCTATTACAGATTTTGCTATTGGTAACCTAGGCTTGAGAGCGGCTTCAACAGTTGCACCTGCGGGGCCCGGATCACTGCAAGCAGCTGCCGCCGGTAGTAGTCTTTTTCGCAACGTGCTCGGTAAAATGCCAAACATGAGCATCGTGACCTTGCTAGAGCGTGCTGCGCAGGACCCCGACTTCGCCGCACTGCTGCTGCGCAAAGGCAAGACCGAGCGGGAGAAGCTCAACATCGCCCGCCAGCTCCACGGCTACCTGTTCTCCGCTGGCCTGAACTACGCCACGTACGAAGAGCCACAGCCCGAACCCGTCGCAAGCAGCCAGCCGCCGTTCACGGTCCAAGGCCAAGCAGCACGTCAGCTGCGCCAGCTGCCCGTTGCACCCAGCACCCGGGGCTTCCCCGGCATGAACGCCAACGCGGCCACGACAAAGCCTGCTGCGCCGTCTAGCGGTCCACCGACGCAGGGCAATGCTCGTGCCCAGTTCCAAGCACTGTTCCCGTTTGACTCGGTCAGTCCGATGCTCAATAATTCCAATACCCCCGCCCGATAAGGACACCCCAAATGGCCACCTTTAACCCAAGATCAGCTAAAAGCCAATTGGCGGCTGTCCAAAAAGCCGCAGCCCAGCGTGCAGCTCAACAGCAGGCCGCAGCCCAGCGTGCCGCTCAACAGGCAGCACAGGAACGTGCTCAACGGGCCGCACAGATGCAGCGTGCTGCACAGTTACAGCAAGTCGCTCAACGGCAGGCCGCAGCCCAGCGTGCCGCCCAGCCGCAGCCACAGTTACAACAGATCGCACAGTTACAGGCAGCACAGGAACGTGCTCAACGGGCCGCACAGTTAACTGGCGGGAACCCATCCATCCCACGTGACATAGGGTTGGGCACTCCACCTCCCGGCTTTACTGGCCCAAAAGGCCTGCCTAACCAGCCTGCGATTGGGATGCCTATGCTTCCTCGTGACATAGGTTTGGGTGGTCCTCCGGCCGTTGGGTTTGGCGGCACTCCCGAGACAGGCTATATAACGCCGTTCACTCCTCGTGACATAGGTTTTGGCAGTCCTCCGGCCGTTGGGTTTGGTGGTACACCTGAGACAGGCTATATAACGCCGTTCACCCCACGTGACATAGGTTTGGGCACCCCTCCTCCCGGCTTTGGTGGGCCGAGGGGGCTGCCTAGCGGCGCTCCTCCACAACAAGTCGAGCCGTTCCGGCCCATAGAAGGCATGGCAGGCAACTTGGTTGGGGGCTTTACCCCTCCTCCTCCCAACCAAGCTGGTCAACTAATTGGACTGAGTGGTCAGCCTCAACAATACCTGATGGAACAACAGCGAGCACAGCAGGCATTTGACGTTACACAAGGGTCCTCGGCTTATCCTCCATCTTTTATACCCGGACATGGAGTAATGAATGCCGGCTTGGGATTTGGACAAGCGATGGGGGCTCCCGCAGTACCGCAGCAGTCTCCCACGCAAGCGGCCTTCATGCAGGCCACCCAATACAACCCTAGGAACCAGCTCAACATGTCCTCGAACATGCAGCAGCCCGCTCAGAATCAGTCCACCGGCTTTGGCCAGAGCAACATGTTCTCGAACATGCAGCAGTCCGCGCCAATGCAGTCAAACATGAACTCTGGCATGGGACAAAATCTGTCAAACGCCGTTGGGCAAACCAGCGCCAACATGTTTGGTGGAGGCCCGTCCGCGTCCGCAACTCAACAGCCTCAGCAAGGTAACGCACCGGTCCGAAGCGGCGGCATTTTCTAAGACAGCCGCTCGCTGTCGGATAAGCGCTGCATCCACTGCGCCTTGAAGTTCAACCACTCGCGCCCTGCGATGGTGAACTCCTGCGTGGTGCCGTCTTGGACGGCCACCAACACCGCGCCAAAGTTGATGTCGGTCCCGTGCATAGCGTCGTGTGCAGTGGCATAGGCCGCGAGCTGATGGAAGTAGTCGGTGATGTACTCGTAGCGCTTGGGCTTAACGGACTGCTTGAAGTCCACAATGGCCAAATGCCCACGGTACGTGGCCACCAAGTCCGTGGTCCCCGCGTACCGCTGGCCGTAGTGCAGTGACACCTCCGAGCCGTGAATCTCGGTAACCTCCCCAAAGTACCGGTTGGCCAAGCGAAAGCCCATCTCTTGGCCCTTCATGGCAAACCAATCACGGCCCACGGCCAACGGGTCACCAGCAAGGATGCACTCGAGCGTTGTGTGCATGTGTGTGCCGATGTAGGCCGCCTGCTCCTTTTGCCGATCGGCCTCTACCTGCCCAACCCTGTCCGCCCACTGCTTGAGCGCGGACTTGTCTTTGGTGCGGTCCAAGATGGTCGTCACCGACGCCACATGTTCTCCGTTGGGCAAAGAATAAACACGTCCTGCCGACGTGTCGATTCGCTCGAGCTTTTCGTACACAAAGCGGTTGGACCACGGGATCAAATGAGCCATGACTTGATGTCCTCTCCCAGCACTTGGGTTGCGATGTCGATCTTTGCGCGCAGCGCTTTGACAATCTTCTCGTCCACCGTGCCCGGCGCGATCAGGTCGATGTAGGTCACGTTCTTGGTCTGGCCGATGCGGTGTGCGCGGTCCTCGGACTGCAGGCGCTTTTCCAGGTCAAAGCTGTTGCTGTAGTAGACCATCGTGTTGGCCGCCGTGAGCGTCAAGCCGTAGCCGCCCGTGCTGGGGTTGCCCACGAAGAAGCGCAGCTCGCTGTCAGGGTCTTGGAAGTCGTTGACAATGCGCTGGCGCTCCTCTGAGCCTGTGTCGCCGTAGTACAGCGCCACGCTGTTCATGCCGTACACCTTGGCCAAGGCCACGCGAATGGCTTCAAGGTCGTGACGGTAGTTGGCCCAGATGATCATCTTGCCGTCGGTCTCTTCCACCACGGCCATCAACTCGTCCATGCGCTTGTTGGGCAGTTCTACCACCGTGCCGTCATCGAGCTTGGCGTGGCCACAAACAATCTGGTGCAGCCGCATGATCTGCGTCAGCGCGTTGACCGTGCTCACCAAGCCGCCTTCAATCTGCGCCATCGCAAAGGCCTTCATCTCGTTGTAGGCCTTTTGCTGCTCGTCAGTCAAGTCCACCTCGCGCTTGACGTAGAGCTTGTCGGGCAGGTCCAAGCACTCCTCCTTCTTCACGCGGTAGGCAAAGCGGTCGAGCTTTTCTTTGAGCTCATCCAAGCGCCTGTAGCCCACGATCTGCTTGAAGGTGTGCGTGTTCAGTTGACGTTCAACGGTGACCGCGTAACGCGCTTGGAACACGTAGTAGCTGCTCACGTTCAAGCAGCCATCGGACAAGAAGGCGCACTGCTGGTACAGGTCCATCGGGCTCTTGGTGACAGGGGAGCCGGTGAGAATGCGCCGGAATCGCGCGCCACGGCCCACCTTCTCGGTGTTCTTGCTGCGCGCAGAGCCGGGTGTCTTGATGGTGGTGCTCTCGTCGATCGCCATCATAGCGTTGTGCACGAGCAAAAAGCGCTTGGCATACGCGGTGCCCTTGGCCGTGCTGAAGGCCTCCACGTTCATGACGAGGATTTTTAAGTCCTCTGTCACGGTGAAGAGCTCGTCCATGGCCTTTTGCTCGGCCTTGCGCGGCGTGGGGTTCCAGATCGCCATGCGGTAGACGATGTGGTCAGGCAGATGCTTGGGAATCTCGGTGTCGTACCAGTTGCGGTACACCCCCTTTGGTGCCACGATCAAGAACCCGTTGATCTTGCCCTTGTCATAGAGCATGGCCACGTTGTTGATGAGCATGAAGCTCTTGCCGGTGCCCATGTCCGCGAATAGCGCGGCCACAGGGAACTCCCAGAAGCGCTGAAGGTAAGCCTGTTGGTGAACAAAGGGCTTGTTTTTGAATGGGTATGTCGATAAAAAATGGTCCATGGAATCTTCTTTCTGGCAGGGGTTGCATTTCCCTGAAAAGGTAGTGTACACTGGCCCTTCGAATTCAGAAAGGAGAAATTCACGTGCCCAAGGTTTACGTCGTCTCAGAGACCCCTCAACACAACATTGTCAGCGCTCTGGACTATGGCCAGATCGAAACCATTCTGCCGCCCAACGCGCAGATTGCTTTTTCTGTTGTGCCAACGGTCCGCCGCATTCAGCGCAAGCTGGAGAAATTCACCGACGAGGACTACTTGCTCCTCATCGGCGACCCATCTGCCATAGGCATTGCCTGTGCAGTAGCTGCCTCAAAAAATAACGGCCGCTTTAAGTGCCTCAAGTGGGACAAGCGCGAACGGCGCTACATTCCGCTGGAGGTTGATTTGTTCAAGAAAGGAGAAGTTGATGAGTCTTACGACTTTATTTGAAGACGACGCAGGGGCCTTGAAGGTCTCTGACGAACAGGTGTCCGGCATTGCTGGGCTGGCGCGTCGTGCCAAGCTGCTTGAGAAAGAAATTGCCGACCTGGAAGAGGCGCTCTCCGAGCGTAACGACCAGTACCGCAAGCTCACCGAGCAGACCATACCTGAGGCCATGGCCGAGTCGGGCATGAAGAAGTTTGTGATGGAAGATGGCTCGTCCATTGACATCAAGCCGTACTACGGCGCAAGCATCGCCAAGGCCCGTCAGTCCGAAGCCTACCAATGGCTGCGTGACCACGGCTTTGACGACATCATCAAAAACACCGTCAGCGTTCGCTTTGGACGCGGCGAAGACGAGCTCTCCGCTCGTCTACTGAATCTCTTGGGCGCGAACGGATACCCATTCGAGCAAGCCCAGAAGATAGAACCCCAGACCCTCAAGGCTTGGGTAAAGGAACGTGTCGAGAAGGGTGAAGTTGTCGACACGGAGCTCTTTGGCGTATTCATTGGCCAAAAAGCTGTCATCAAATCAAACTGAAACAAGGAAAACGAATCATGGCTAAAACCACTGAAATTGCGGAAAAGAACGCCAGCACCGCATTGGCAATCATGAGCGACATCGAGCAGGACGCAGGTGCTGGCTTTGACGGCATGACGCAAGAGGACTATGCACTGCCCTTCTTGCGCTTGCTCACCAGCACCAGCCCCGAAGTCGGTGAAGTGGACGGTGCCTTGCCAGGCATGGTCTTGAACACCGTCACCGGTGAACTGTTTGACGGCAAGCGGG
>Ga0181346_1001082_pt1 | contig 12004 bp, 20 predicted proteins | sample Su13VDMM15DN_FD_130100 | JGI IMG/M metagenome (GOLD analysis project Ga0181346, IMG submission 130100) | Freshwater viral communities from Lake Michigan, USA - Su13.VD.MM15.D.N | ecosystem: Environmental > Aquatic > Freshwater > Lake | place: USA: Michigan | collected 2013-07-15 | reverse complement strand
ATCCACTGAACCTTAAGGGCTAAATAAAAGTCTAATGGGATATCTGGATTTTCAACTTCCTCAAACCAAATCTTCTCAAATTCATCATCATTGTCAATATCAGGAACGGTTTCTCCTTGTTTGAAATGAATCTTTTGTCCGGAGAACTCCCCCGTAGGATTCTGAGTAGCAAAGAAACTATCTTTTATAACCGTTAGTAGTTTACGAGACAATTCAGTCACGATACTATCATACCGGCCTTCTATTATAAGCATTTTTAGTGATACCATTATTATTCTTAAGCTAAATTAGAACCAGGTGTTTTATTTGTTTTACTTTGATTTGCTGCTAATTGATTTATTTTACTTAACATTTTATTTATATCTGTAAAATTATTTATAGCCCAACACATTAAAAACCAATCCATATCACCATCGGTTTTTTGTAACGTAATATACGGTTTTAACATATTATATGTTATAACGCCACCTGGTTTTATGTTTAATGTTTTTCTAATCGACATGATGTTCGACATTTTTTCAGTTTCTCTACAAATATAATATGGATCGCTACTACTAGTTGTATAGGTTACTGCATTCTTTTTCCAAAACTTTAAATATTTGGGATCGATTCCTAATTTTGTAGCAGTATTCTTAATAATTTCAACGTAAGAACTTATTTTAGTATTTTTAGCTGGTAGTGATGTCTGAATCTGATGTGTAGTTTGCTTAACGGTTTTACTAGTTACAAATGCATCTCTTATTTTTTTAGCTGGATTTAATGGTTTAATATCATATATGATATGTTGTATTTCATGTATCAACGTACCATATACATCGGGGTCATTTAATGAACAATTTACATAAATTCCATATGCATCATTGTCGGATACAAATGCATAAGCATTTGGCAGTGCGGGTTGATTTCCTACCATGGCCATTGTATTATCATAAAATATTAATTTTAGATTGGATAAGGATTCCTCATAACTATCAAAAGCATCTGCAACTGTTAGAGTGTTATTAGCTGCGGCATATTTCTTATCTGCCCAATTGTTTTTTACTTTTTCACGAGTTATTGGATCTTTTAACCAATTTCGCCAAAAAGCAACAGCCTTAGGTAATGCAGTATTCCATTTAGTTTTACATGCGCTATTTATTTTTATTATTCCTAGTTTATATGCGATATCTGATGGTATATGTGTAATTTGAAATTTTCCGAGGAATCGCAATCCTCCTAATTTATTTTTGCCAATATCAAACGTTGAATGAACACCTGCAGAAGATTTTAATTTGTTAACTAGTTTAACTATATCGTTATAATTAAATCTGTCATATTCTTTATTTATCATATCAACAAAATTGCTATATCCAGTTTCTTTGTTTTTGAATAGTGTTAATAATTGTGCAAATTCCGTAGGTGTTTTTAGTAAACCAATTGCAGCTACAATTGCATCCGGGTCAGTACCTAGTCCAGCTGATGCTGTAACAATCCGATTATATGCTGTTCTTATTACATTATCTCTACCAATGACTGTCTGTTCTAGTATATGTTTTAATCGTATCATATTAATAAATATACTAATCAGATAAATTGTTATAATTCCAAAATGCTTCTTTATCTGCTTTAAATGGTGCTCCTACTTGCTGATAATAACAGTTAAGACAAAGCAGTTGTATGTTTTCAATGCGGGGGTCTGTGATATCGCCATCCATATGATCAAGTAGCAGTGGAACAGTATCATCTGTGACTCTGCGTTCTGCATATCCACAGCTTGTACATTCTTCTGGCATTATTGCTAAAGCTAATAATCGATTGCGAAGTTTCCATCCCGGATACTTTGGATACTGACCTTGTAGAATCAAATCGATACTGTATGGACTACCGTCGGCTCTACTAGTATCTTTTGGAATACCAACGCCGGCTTGATTAGTGTGCATATCATACAACGTTTTGCCGGTTTCCCGATCAATATACATTGATGCATACTTCTTCCACGTTGTGAATGATACTTTTGAAAACCGTGCTGCTTCTGCATTTGACTGTGTATTTGCTATAGCATATCGAATGTCAGATTCCGGCAAGTCCATTGCTGAGCGACCCCTGCCATATACATACTTATATTGTGGCTGATCACTCATTATTAATATACTCCGTGTTTACGTAGTTCTAATATTGCTTGTTTAGGAAACATTTTATTTTCCCACATCTCAACCATAACCGGTTTCAATTTGCTGACTAAATCTAAGAAAGTTGCGTGATATAGTCCTGATTGTGTTTTAACTACATTGTACCAAGTTGAATATACACTGTACTCGGAATCGAATCGATCGGCTGGGGTTCTATTTTCCCAATATTCTAATTGATCTTTAAGTGGCCAAAGATTTAATGGTACGTTGGCATCTTTTCGGCGGCCTGGTAATACTGGTTTATCCTTTGCTCTATTTGAATTTCGTGTGATGAATTTATCCATCAGGTTAATTGCGGCATCTTTTGGAGATTGTCCGGCCCTAGCATCTTTTTTACTCATAACTGTTTTTCCGTTATTTTTTCGGTTAATAAAACTAATTTACGCCAAGCATCTTCAGCTTTATAAACGTATTTTCTAAATTTAATGATATCTAATAATTCTCTAGCAGCATCAGCTTTTTTAATGTTCCGATGATATGTTGCATGGAGTAATCCAATGCGAAGCCTAATAAACCATTTACTCATAACTTTTATATTTTGTGATTGTTACTGTTAATCCTAATGAATGTAGTTCTTGTCTTGCTGATTCACAAAACTCCCAAAAATCTACAAACACTGATACTGTTCCTACTCGGTGTATGATTGTAGCACATTGTACTGCCTGTAAATAACTATGATTACAAACCTCCATTAAACTGTCTATAACGTGATCAAATGTATTGTGGTCATCATTAAGCACATTAACTTGCCATTGTCCTCGAGGTGGTTTAGTTGATTGTTTTTTCGACATCGCGAATGATTGCACATTGTTCATAAAACTCATTTTTCTCGGCATATTGGAGACATGCTTGTAAGAATCGATGTTTCCGATCAGTATCCCAAGCATCTGGCCAATCCCATGAATCTGTTTTCATAAGGTTGATAGATGCTATCAATAATTTATCTATAAAATTCTCATCCATACTATAATATATAAAAATTTCTATAAATAACCAATTAAATCTTAAAGATATTTAGCATTTTTATCAGTAGTTACATTGTCAAATCGTACCCAACCTAAACCGGTTCCGTTACCAATACCTGGCATTAATTTTACTTGATACCATGTATTCATTTTATCATCTCGTTTTGTAGAAATAATCTTACCTACTGGACTTGGCCATGTTATTTTAACCTGCAAGTTATTAATTAATCCAGTATTAACTTCTGGAGAAGTACGTACATTTGCATAATTAGCCGATGTTCTATTTCTAGGATATAATATCTGGCCAACTATCGGTTTACCATGGTCCGCAACGTCTGCTGGTGTTGCTTTTTTATTTAATAATGGTTTTAGGAATATATTATAAAACTTAGTGTTTCTATCCGTTAATTCTTTCCCGCCGCCATATCTCTTATAATTCTGAGAAGCTGTTTTCCAATCCTTATTTACTACAGCTGTAATGAATTTTGGAAACTTAGAAAGCATTTTTTGCCCACCATTAAATGTAAAGTCAGTTAACATCTTCAATTGAATTTGTTCTAACTTCTTGCTGGGATAATTTTTTGAAATATAGTCTTTAACAATTTGTTCTGCATTTGCTAAATCAGTTTTTAAAAATTGTTTAGCTTTTGCATCACTAATTTTTAGGCCTGGTTTTACATTTGGATCGCTTGTAGCTGCATGGCCATATCCAATTGTCCATACGCCAACTGAATCTTTATACGCTTTATGACCAGTTTCTGGAGATGATCCTGGTCCTGTTCCTTCTACTGATACTATATAGTCTACAAATGCCGGATCGGATTCTATTGATTCTGATAATAAGTTCTTTAACCGTATCATTTTTTAGTTTCGTGTATAATCAATTCGCCTAATACTTCTAATCGACCTACTTCGCGTTGGAATTCAATTTGAGTCATTGATGAAGATATTTTTTTATATGTAGCATCAAATTCTTTTTGAGCTTCTACTAAATCAAATTTGCCGGCGGCGGCACGTTTATAGTATGGAAGTTTCACTTTGAAGTGATGCCAAGTTAATAAAGCTAGTCCGCCTTTTGTTTTTGCGGTATTAGATATCTTTTCAGCTCCCGCTTCTCGCGTGTCAGCAAATGTTTCAAAAGTTTCTTGTTTATCTTTTGATTCAAAAAGTAAATTCATTAGTTTCATATTAATAAATATTACTTACTTGATTTATCCTTATTAAATTCAGTCATATAATTATAATCTGTTTCGTAGTTGCTTTTATTTTCCACTGAATATATGGTCATATCAATTTTATATCCCGGATTCTTGTCTATTCGATTATATGTCCATGCTCTGTCAAACCAAATTATTCTGTTGTTAGGATAAATGAAGTAGTTACCGTTATCCATTTTGAATACATGTCCACACTTGTGTTCAGGTGTCTCAGAAAATCCTAAATCAAGATTGTTTCTATTTTCGTGAGACCAATCAAGGGTGAATAAATAAGTGCCTTGACGTTTTACTCCGCTTATTGATATTAAATCTGCTCTTAAACCTGACAACCGTTCTCTAACTTTGACATCAATATAAGGGCTAAAACAATCCCAATAAATATACTCAGTTAAATCTAATGTTTCTGCATCTTCTTTCCATACAAAGGCATGTATAGGTCTTCGTGTCCAATTAACTCCATTCTCTAGGAATGCCTCAAACAAAGGAGTTCTTCCTTGTATTGATGCAACTGAATGTACATCGCAAGGAGTAAATTCTCCTTTTCCTTTTTCATTATTAAATAGAAACTCATTTCTAATTAAGCAATTAGTAATTGGAATATTTGCATTTAAATATGCCATATAATTTATTTTTTATTCATTGAAATTTCGATTGCCGCTAATTGTTTAAGTGCATCTTTTTTTGATTTAGGAGTTTTTGATAATCTACGCCCAGTCTCCGTTATAGCAAAATAACCAGTTTCTGTCTTTTCAATTCGCTCACCCATCATTTGTTTTAAATGATTTTTAAAATCAGCTGGGACAAATTGTGGTTGTTGCGAATTATATGAATCATCATTACTGCAATGGCTTTCGATGAAATGATATACTTCTTCAACATCATCAGCTGAAGTCGAAATATGATCTACTGCCCATGCATGCCCATCACTTAACATACTATCTACGCGTGTCGGATCCATTTTTAATAATTCACCAACGGCATGATGTATTGTCTTTAAATTTTGAAAGAACATGTAATTTTGTGTTCTAGCGTCATTTCCTCCAACATTATGCATATTATGCCTTTTTTGCTACGATAGACCAAATTGCTCCAGTAAGTGTGCATACACCACCAACCAATTCAGTTATCATTGTTTCATCTAATAATCCTCGAGTAATTAAGATACCACCAACAAATGTTAATGTGTGTCTAATAATTCCTAGTACTTGTTCTTTTGTAAGTTTCATAATTTTCCTTTTATATAAATATGTTATGGTTTAAATAACAGTGTTACTGTAGTATAAGCATTTAATCCATTTACAGTGCCATTGGATTGCAGTTTAATTGATAGCGTATCACCAAAAGATGCTGTAAATGGTGGTGCTACTTCTGCAGGATCTCGTGTATATGTAAATCCACTAAAATACTCATCAGTATTTATGGTACCACTGTCGCCGACCCCTAAAGACATGCTAACAGCTCCAGCAACGCCTCGTACTACCCAAAGTGACAACTTAGCTCCACCACCAGGATTTTCCATATGACCAGATATACTAGCACTAACCAACGTACCGGTATATGGACTAATGACTGCTACCCTACCTAAAGTAGTTGGAGCTACAGGATAATTACCATAATAAACTGGAGTTGCGGATGCAGTTACCCAAGCATCATGTGTAAATTGTAAAGATTGTAGACCACTTCCAGCAGTAGCATTCAATGCATAACTTGCTGTAGTTGCAAATGAACTTGATACTGCCCGAGATGCTGATGTAGCAAATGAACTCGATACTGCCCTAGATGCGGATGTAGCAAATGATGCAGTGCCAGTAAGTGGTCCGGTGAAAGATCCTGTAAATGAACCGGTTGCTATAATTGTATCTGTGCTAACACCAGTCAATGCATCAATTGTACGAGTTACATGTTCTGCTTGTATAGTTCCACCATTTGTGATACCTGTTTTATTTAATATTGCCATTATTTATCCTTGTTTCTATTTTTATACATTGGCCAGTTTTTTGTTTTTTCATTGACCCATTCTTGTCGATCATCACAGCCACAATCTTCATTTAACAGTTGTGCTATTCGCTTTGCAATTTGGTCTAACCCGGTTGCTGAGGTTATCTTTTTAATATCATCCCCTAGTCCTCTACTTTGCATCGATACCTCCATTGTTAATAGATTGTTGCAATTGCATTATCATTGTTTGATATTGAGCAGTGTGTGGAATCTCAAATACATTGCGTCCTGGAAATTGATAATCATGTTCTGGGTGCATCATTAGCATATGGCCGGTGTCATCTATTCCCAATACCTTGTGGGCTACATCTTTCATGGTGATAGCACCATCTTCAGTAGGGATCATTGTGCAACGTCCTGGGTGATCCCATTGTCCTCTAGGATCCGTCACTGCTCCTGATTTTTTAATGATTGAAGTCCAGTCTGCTGGGTTCAATGATTTTCTTTTTGTTACGTGCATTATCAAAGATTCTGTAATCTCTTTCTCAGCATCTTTCTGTAACGATGATGGTAATATGTATTTATCCATTTTAAGGGCTTTTGCTAATACGGCAACTAGACTTCCACCTGGAGCAATTGCTAATGTGGTAAGACCTAGCATTTTAATTACGTCTCCTAATTGATTGCGAACCCACTTCCATTCGTCGGAGGTTAGCTTCTTTCCATTGATATGTTGAAGAAGCATCTTCATGGCTTGTTTAGTCTCATCCGTCTCAGTTTTCATTGCCCCGAAGAACTTTTTTACTTGCTGCTTGGTTTTATCCTTTATACTAGGTAAATCCAGTTCATTTACAACACCTTCTATCTCCAGACGTCCTTTTGATATAGATTGTTCTAGTCGGTTTAATCGTTCGAGATATCCTTGATTACGAAGATGTTTGTATGCCATGTTTTCAATTGAGTATTCGCCTTCGGCTTCTAAACCAGTTTGGCGAAGATGTCGTAATCGTTGTTTTAAATTTTTAATTTTGAATTCTGCTTTTGGATCAGCATCTGTTAATTGATCGATCTCATATTCATATGGTTCTGATTTTAATTGGATCGCGGCATCATCTATAGATACTATGTCAGCATTTGGCTTTTGTAACCATTTGCCGGCTCGAACTGAATATATGCCAACTGTTGAATGTAGATCTTGATTCGAATCCTGGGCATATAACTCTATGGGCGTTCCTTTATATGTTAATGGGTAATTCACATTCCAATTACTTTTTTTGGCGTGCATATAATTGCTAACCAAATGCATATTGTCGCCAACACTCATATAATTAACTACAACATGCAAATCAATATCGCTGAATTTAGTCCAATTATAATTAGCATTGCTACCAATAAGAAGTACGTCCTCGATGCTAGTTTCTATTTCTAGGAAATCATAAAATGCTTTTGCAATCTTCATGAACCCAATTCTTAGTTTTGGTTTCAACTGATCGCCGTCCCATAGTAATGGATTAAGTGTGCTCTGTGTTTTATATTCCTGAATCATATATTAATAAATATGATTATTTCCAAAAGAGCTGGACTATAATTAAAGAAAATGCTAACAACAATGATATTCCCGTTTTCATTGTGATTGCCTCTTCCCGGAATATGTAAGTCATCAAAGTAAATATGAATATTCCAGCAACAAATGATACGAATCTACCAGGCCAGAATAGACCTCCGAATCCTGCAACTATTAAACGGGTTGCTTCCATAAACAATGCCGTGATTGGAATGCCTAGGACAAGTAATCCTAATTTCCAAGTCTTAGCCCAAGGCCATATAAGTGGACCATTAACTTGTACCCAAACGAGCACTTGTCCAACTAAAAATAAAAGAAATGAGAATAGTATATATCGATAATTCATATTAATAATATAATGAAAAATCTGATATAATCAAAGACGTTCACCTTTATGTTTATCAAATTTATCTAGTATAGTATTTATCATATCAGCTTTAATAAATCCAGACATCGATGCATTTTTAAGTGCACTCAGTAATTGAAATACTATGAATGGAACAAGTATAGTTTCACTTAACCAACCAGTACCAGGGAATCCTTGTTCTACAATTAATATGGTAGTTAAAAACATAACCCATATGAACATGGTGCGTAATACTTTTAATGCTTTGAATGTTTGGAATCCTTCTCGACGAATGCCGGCAATCACTCCAAAGAATCCATCTAATAATACGGTTGCAACTACTGCAAGATATTGCTCAAAATTATCCAGGGTTAGTTTGAAAAAATATGAACATATGAATGATGTTACGGTAGTTAGGGATAATGCTATAATCAATGTGGTTGTTTTCATATAAATAGTTCTTACAATGTTTTTAACATGAGTATCATTCGTGGACATGGATAAATATCAACTTTATCTTTTCTGTAGCTGTTATGAGAATATAACCCATTAGTTCCAGATAATGCTTTTGTGTTAACGGTAAACATTTGATTGTAGTCAAATTTAAGATCAATTCCATATGACTTGGACCAATACACTAAAAGATCCCGGGTTGATTCAATTTGTGCATCTGAATAGCGATGGAAGTGAGTATATCCTTTATATGGAGTTGCTAGGGTAGTAACTTGATCTGCTGGAACTTCTCGATCTACATAATTAATGTATTTTCCACCAACTAGTTCTAATTGTCCCCAATTGCAAATTTCAATACCGATTGCAAGTTTATCTATTATTTGATGTGGAACTTTGTATGCTCTAAAGACTTCTTGTTTGATACCTAAATGATATGCCCAATGCTTTGAACTAAATCCTTGAACTATCTCGCCATCTACCGAGTTCTTTGCGCCGGGCCCTGATATCGATACACACGTTGCAATACGTCCTCTATCATCAGTATTCCAATTTTGCATTACATTAACCGCAGAAGCATTTCCGGCGGTATGATGCAATACGATTTGTTTCTTAGTTGTTTCCTCTTTGTAATACTGTGATTCGCTTAATGGCCACTGCTTTATCTTTGTTAAATCCAAACTCATTGTTATTCCTGTGTAAATTAAATTTCTGGTTCCTTATCTTTTGGTTCCTTTGCAAATTTTTCTACGGATGTGCTAAATAGAGCTCCAATAACAATATATTCGATTGCATCTACTAAGACAGCAGCAGGTGCAATTGATTTTGGATATAATGCATTAATAAACATCATGATTATCAAACATAAAAATCCGGTAAAACCAATTACTCGTTTTGAAGATACTTCTCCGGATTTGCAATCGGTTAACATACTCTTAATAAAGCTTTTTTTTGTCGCCATCAGTCATTCCTTTTTGCTGGAACTGATTCAATATCGTAACTTTATTATAAATATGGTTTAATCTACTTTAATCAGATTTTTTTCGTAGGTTTCTAGATGATGTATTGTTATTTTGAGATTGCCTAAACGGAATTCGCCAATTTCTCCAGATGCTTGTATAATTTCTGGTAACATGAAAATATAAGCAGCATCATCATTTGTCATTCTCTTTGCATCTATTTCAACTACAATATCATCATAATCGTGTGGATTATTATATTCGGTTGTCATTATTCGTTTAGATAAATCAAACTTTGTCTTTGTTTGTTCTGAATCAATGTAATGTGATGTTAATACCTGCATTCCATCTTCTATATAGATACGGGTGCAATATGGCTCTAACAATTCTAGGATAGCACTAGTGCAATTTGTGACCTGTATTCCTATTTGGTATACTGGAGCTTTGCTTCTAGTTCCCCATTTACGTACATAGTTTCGAAGTGATTGCAATTCGATTTGTTGAGTTCTATTTTGATATTCTTCTGAGAATCTAGATGTCTTGCTTACAAAATGATAGCACATTGCATCTAGAGCCGTAAAACACGTCATACCTAATAACTCCCAACGTCGTATTAAATCATCATCTTCACAAAACATTGGATTAAATAAATTATCCAACCCACCAATTTCTAATAACTTGATTCTAGGCATACACATAAAGAATGTAATACCTGGTTCTGTTTTACTGTTATACTTAGATTTTTGTGTTTCTACATATGCGTATAGAGCCCCTTTATCAAATGTCTCTAGCTCTGTGCCTAAATCATGAATAAGTTTGCCTGGACGTTCGTGTCCTGCGAATATAGGCGGTTCTATTGTGGTATATGACACCACATTATCTGGACCTATATGTTTTTCTAGATTTTCTAAAAATCCAGGAGCTAACACGATATCATTATGTAGATAAGCAACATAATCCTTTGTTGCTAACTCTGCTGCTCGATTAAATGTATCAGCGAATGTTTTTTCTTCTGCAGAATAAAAGTATTTAAGATTATTATCTGTTAATGATTCTAACCATTCGTGAGTGCCATCTGTTGACCCATAACTTACGAAACACAATTCAACTTCTGGATATAGTTCTCTCGTTGTATCGTAAAAGTGTTTATTGTAGTCTAAGTTATTTTTTAATCCTACTAGTAGTGATATGTTATTTTTCATATGTATCTTTTATACAATTGTATATGTTGGCTGGCAACGTATTTGCTATTACACCGTTGTTTAATGTAGTCAGGTGTTGTTGTTTCAATTGATAAAATATTGCCGGTGATATCAATTAAATACATATATCCAGGAACATCACAACACCAACCTTCTAATGTAGTTCGACCTAATAAAATTCCGACGGTGAAATGCATTGTTTTAACAATATTTTCAGTATCCCATTGTTTATTGATATATTTTATATTAGGATGATTAAAATTATAACGACTCTCACTCATTATATATAAGTCCCAATCATTTTCAATACATTGATAAACCATATGTTGAACTGCATTAAAACGTATAGGATCTAATACTTCTCCAACAAATATCCCGGAATGTTTTTCCTTTTTAACTACATTGCTAGAATTAAATCTAGATTGGTCAATTGGATTATAAATTAATGAAACTTTGGATGCTGGAATTTTATATTCATTAATCAACATATCAGCAATTGGTTTTCGTATTGCAACATATTGTGAAATTCTAGGATCTAATACCGGATCTTCTGATCTAATCTCAGAATGAATAATACTAATAATTGGTGTTCCTTTAAAATGATCTAACATAAATAAATTGACCTCAGGTTGACTTGCTACTATTACGTCGTATTTTTCTGTAATATCTAAGTTTGTTAGATCTAATTGCTGTATATGTTCTAATTGTATTCTAACCGGATTTGTCCAATCTATTTGACGCAACGTAAATAATGTTACATCATGCCCTAGCAAATCTAATTCGCGGGCTAATTCATAATGGTAAAGTTCGCTACCACCTAATCCATTTGCATTTAAACATCCTAATAATATTTTCATATAGTAAACCTTTTATAATTGTTAAACATTGCTTCATTATAATCTCGATATTCATCTTGCAAGTCAGAATGTGATGGTAATTGATATGCAATCATCGGATCACACATATATACGTTATGATTAGGCATTAAATTGTGATAATGCACATCCATTTCACACGTATGTGGTAAATTTAATATAGTATCATAAAATCTTTCATGTACAAAATATGCGTGGGCTGCATATGCTCCGTTTAGTTTTAATATAGTATCTGAAATGCGAGTTGCTGGTATTTGTAAATTTGCACCTAAGAAAAACATATCCCATTTTAATTCTTGTATTTCTGAAAATGTTTTTAT
>Ga0181346_1001081_pt1 | contig 12006 bp, 13 predicted proteins | sample Su13VDMM15DN_FD_130100 | JGI IMG/M metagenome (GOLD analysis project Ga0181346, IMG submission 130100) | Freshwater viral communities from Lake Michigan, USA - Su13.VD.MM15.D.N | ecosystem: Environmental > Aquatic > Freshwater > Lake | place: USA: Michigan | collected 2013-07-15 | reverse complement strand
GAACCGAAGGATCTAGCGGAACTAGTGGAACCGAAGGATCTAGCGGAACTAGTGGAACCGAAGGATCTAGCGGAACTAGTGGAACCGAAGGATCTAGCGGAACATCTGGAACATCAGGAACCGAAGGATCATCAGGATCATCTGGATCATCTGGATCATCTGGAACATCTGGAACTGAAGGATCTAGCGGATCAAGTGGAACATCAGGGTCAAGTGGTTTACTAAGTTTAACAGGAACAACCGATAATGGTGTTATAACTTTAAATGGATCAGCTCCAAATGGAACTGTTGAATCCAATTTGACATTTGATGGTAATACTTTATCTGTGATTGGTGATATAACAATTTCTGGAAATCTAACAATTTCTGGAACATCTACTACGGTTGATACAGTAAATTTAACAGTTGAGGATCCGATAATACTTTTAGCTTCAACTCAATCAGGATCACCAACATTAGACTCTGGATTTATGATTAGACGTGGAACTGGAGCTACTCAAGCATTTATCTGGGATGAATCAGCTAAGTCATTTGTTGCTATTTCAACTAATGATGCACCAACTTCAAGTCCTGTTAATATAACAGGGTATTCAAATCTACAAGTTGGCGGGTTAACAACTTCTCAAATAAAAATAACAGAAGGTGCTCAATCTAATTACATATTAATGTCTGATAATATAGGATTAGCATTCTGGACATCGTCTATCCCAGGAACATCTGGATCGAGTGGCACATCAGGATCGATTGGCGCATCAGGATCGTCGTTTTATTGGGAAGGTGCATGGAACTCTGGATCTACTTATAGTATTAATAGTGTTGTTGAATTTCTCGGTAGTTCTTATATTTCAATAACAAACTCTAATATTTCGATTGTTCCTCCCCCACTCAACAGCTCGTCGTGGGATCTATTGGCACAAGGTGGATCTTCAGGAACTAGTGGAACTGAAGGATCATCTGGAACTAGTGGAACTGAAGGATCTTCAGGAACTAGCGGAACAAGTGGATCTAGTGGAACTAGTGGAACTGAAGGATCATCAGGAACTAGTGGAACAGAAGGATCAAGTGGAACATCAGGAACCGAGGGATCTAGCGGAACTTCTGGAACAGAAGGATCATCCGGATCTTCAGGAACATCCGGAACTGAAGGATCTTCAGGAACATCAGGAACTGAAGGATCTAGCGGAACTAGTGGAACTGAAGGATCTAGCGGAACTAGTGGAACTGAAGGATCTAGCGGAACTAGTGGAACTAAAGGATCATCAGGAACTTCTGGAACTGAAGGATCTTCAGGAACTAGCGGAACAAGTGGATCTAGTGGAACTAGTGGAACTGAAGGATCTTCAGGAACTTCTGGAACCGAAGGATCTTCAGGAACTAGCGGAACAAGTGGATCTAGTGGTAGTTCTGGTAGTTCAGGATATAGTGGATCAAGTGGATCTTCTGGAACCAGTGGATTATTGAGCTTAAATGGAACAACTGATAATGGAGTCATTACATTAAATGGTTCTGCTCCTAATGCAACTGTTGAATCCAATTTGACATTCGATGGTAATATATTATCGGTTACTGGGGATTTAACAGTTTCTGGTAATTTGACAATTTCCGGAACTTCTACAACAGTTAATACTGTAAATTTAACAGTTGAGGATTCAATTATATTACTGGCTTCTACTCAATCTGGAACACCTACATTGGATTCTGGTTTTATGGTTAAAAGAGGTACTGGAGCTACACAAGCATTTATCTGGGATGAATCGGCTAAGTCTTTTGTTGCTGTAAGTACTAATGATTCGGATGTTTCTGGTGTTGTTAATATAACCGGATACTCTAATTTACAATTAGGTGGTCTAACTACTTCTCAGATTAAAATTACTGATGGTGCTCAAGCAAACTACATACTTATGTCTGATGCTACAGGATTTGCTTCTTGGACATCTTCTGTTCCTGGAACTTCTGGATCAAGTGGATCATCAGGAACATCCGGGTCTAGTGGATCATCAGGAACTTCTGGTTCAAGTGGGTCATCAGGAACGAGCGGATCAAGTGGATCTTCAGGAACTTCTGGATCATCTGGATCTTCAGGAACTTCTGGTTCAAGTGGGTCATCAGGAACGAGCGGATCAAGTGGATCTTCAGGAACTTCTGGATCATCTGGATCATCTGGATCTTCAGGAACGAGCGGATCAAGTGGATCTTCAGGATCTTCAGGAACTTCTGGATCATCTGGATCATCTGGATCTTCAGGAACTTCGGGTTCAAGTGGATCTTCAGGAACTTCTGGATCATCTGGATCTTCAGGTTCTAGTGGATCTTCAGGTTCTAGTGGATCTTCAGGAACAGCTGGATCATCAGGAACATCAGGTTCTAGTGGTTCTTCAGGAACTAGTGGATCTTCAGGAACATCTGGATCATCAGGAACATCAGGTTCTAGTGGTTCTTCAGGAACTAGTGGATCATCGGGAACATCAGGTTCTAGTGGATCATCAGGCACTTCTGGCTCATCAGGGTTATTAAGTTTAACAGGAACGACCGATAATGGTGTAATAACATTGAATGGATCTGCTCCAAATGCCACTGTGGAGTCTAATTTAACTTTTAATGGTTCTACTCTTGCTGTAACTGGAGATATAACGGTCTCTGGAAATCTAACAATTTCTGGAACTTCTACGACGGTAAACACAACAAACTTAACAGTTAAGGATCCTATTATATTACTTGCTTCGACTCAATCAGGAACACCTACTTTGGATTCTGGTTTTATGGTTAATAGAGGAACTGGATTAACTCAAGCATTTATATGGGATGAATCAGCTGGTTCATTTGCAGTGGTAAATACGAATGATAATTCAACAACTAATACTGTAACTATTGCTGGATATTCTAATTTACAAGTAGGTGGTTTGACCGCTTCTCAAATTAAAATCACTACTGGAGCTCAAGCAAACTATATTTTAATATCTGATGCTACTGGATTAGCTAGTTGGACAGCCTCTGTTCCTGGAACATCAGGAACAAGAGGAACAAGTGGTTCATCAGGCACTTCTGGTTCAAGTGGATCTTCGGGAACAAGTGGTTTAAGTGGTGTTGACGGAACATCTGGAACAGTTGGAACAAGTGGATCTGCTGGAACTAGTGGATCTACAGGAACTAGTGGATCTACAGGAACGAGCGGATCAAGTGGAACAAGAGGAACTTCAGGATCTTCAGGAACATCTGGATCAAGTGGATCTTCTGGTTCAAGTGGATTTTCAGGAACAAGTGGGTCTAGTGGATCGTCTGGATCGTCTGGTACTTCTGGTTCTAGTGGATCTTCCGGAACTTCTGGATCTAGTGGATCTTCAGGATCAAGTGGGTCTAGTGGATCTTCAGGAACAAGTGGATCTAGTGGATCATCAGGAACAAGTGGGTCTAGTGGAACAAGAGGAACTTCAGGATCTAGTGGATCTTCGGGAACATCAGGCTCTAGTGGATCTTCCGGAACATCAGGCTCTAGTGGATCTTCCGGAACATCCGGTTCTTCAGGATCTAGTGGAACTTCAGGTTCTAGTGGACTGAGTGGTATTGATGGTGTGAATGGATCATCCGGGGCGGCTGGATCTAGTGGAACTAGTGGATCTTCGGGAACATCCGGTTCTAGTGGATCTTCGGGAACATCTGGGTCAAGTGGAACAAGAGGAACATCCGGATCAAGTGGACTTTTAAGTTTAACAGGAACAACCGATAATGGTGTTATAACTTTAAACGGATCCGCTCCAAACGCAACTGTAGAATCTAATCTAACATTTGATGGTTCTACTTTAGCTGTGGTTGGTGACATAACAGTTTCTGGAAATTTAACTATTTCTGGAACATCAACAACTGTAAATACAACAAATTTAACTGTAAAAGATCCTTTAATACTTTTGGCGGCTTCTCAATCAGGTTCTCCTGTTTTAGACTCTGGTTTTATGGTTAATAGAGGATCTGGTGCAACCCAAGCCTTTATTTGGGATGAATCAGCTGGTTCATTTGTAGCTATCTCAACAAATGACTCTGCTACTCAATCAAATCTTACCATCGTAGGTTATTCAAATTTACAAGTTGCTGGACTTACTGTTTCTCAATTTAAAATGACCACCGGTGCTCAAGCAAACTATATACTAATGTCGGATGCTACTGGATTATCATTTTGGACAGCATCTGTTCCAGGAACAAGCGGAACATCTGGTTCTAGTGGATCTTCAGGAACATCTGGTTCTAGTGGATCTTCAGGAACAAGTGGATCTAGTGGATCTTCTGGAACTAGCGGTAGCTCAGGTTCATCCGGTTCATCTGGATCAAGTGGATCTTCGGGAACATCTGGATCAAGTGGATCTTCGGGAACATCCGGATCTTCAGGAACTTCCGGTTCTAGTGGATCTTCAGGAACATCTGGTTCTAGCGGATCATCTGGTGCATCTGGTTCTAGTGGATCTTCAGGAACATCTGGTTCTAGTGGATCTTCAGGAACGAGTGGATCTAGTGGATCTTCAGGAACTTCCGGATCAAGTGGATCTTCAGGAACTTCCGGGTCAAGTGGATCATCAGGATCAAGTGGTTCTAGCGGATCTTCGGGAACAAGTGGTTCTAGCGGATCTTCGGGAACATCTGGTTCTAGTGGATCTTCAGGAACTTCTGGATCAAGTGGATCGTCAGGAACAAGTGGTTCTAGTGGATCTTCGGGAACTTCTGGTTCTAGTGGAACGTCAGGATCATCTGGTACATCTGGTTCTAGTGGAACGTCAGGATCATCTGGATCAATTGGACCATCCGGTTCGACCGGGACCTCAGGATCAAGTGGTTTTAGTGGAGTTGATGGAACATCTGGTAGCTCTGGTGCGGTTGGTGCTTCCGGATCAAGTGGATCTTCAGGAACTTCCGGATCAAGTGGATCTTCAGGAACTTCCGGATCAAGTGGATCATCTGGAACGAGTGGATCAAGTGGATCATCGGGAACATCCGGTTCTAGTGGATCATCTGGAACGAGTGGATCAAGTGGATCATCGGGAACATCCGGGTCTAGTGGATCTTCAGGAACGAGTGGATCAAGTGGTTCATCTGGAACTTCTGGATCGTCTGGCACATCCGGTTCATCAGGATTATTAAGCTTAACGGGAACAACTAATAATGGTGTTATAACTTTAAATGGTTCTGCTCCAAATGGAACTGTTGAATCCAATTTAACTTTTGATGGATCAACTCTTAATGTTACTGGTGATATAACGGTCTCTGGTAATCTTACTATTTCTGGAACATCTACTACAGTTGATACAGTAAATTTAACAGTTGAGGATCCGATAATATTACTAGCCTCTACTCAATCAGGAACTCCGACATTGGATTCTGGTTTTATGATTAGACGTGGAACCGGAGCAACTCAAGCCTTTATTTGGGATGAATCTACTGATGAATTTGCTATAGTTTCAACAAATGATTCGGATACTTCAAATCCTATAAACATAAGTTCATATTCTAATTTAAGAACTGGTGGTCTTACTACATCTCAAATTAAAATTACTACCGGTGCTCAGGTAAACTATATTTTAATGTCTGATGCTACTGGATTGGCATTCTGGACAGCATCTGTTCCTGGAACAAGTGGATCTTCGGGTTCTAGTGGATCTTCAGGGACTTCAGGATCTAGTGGATCTTCAGGGACATCCGGTTCTAGTGGAACATCAGGAACAAGTGGGTCAAGTGGATCTTCAGGAACATCAGGATCTAGTGGATCTTCAGGAACTTCCGGTTCTAGTGGATCTTCAGGAACTTCAGGATCTAGTGGATCATCGGGTACATCCGGATCTAGTGGATCATCGGGTACATCCGGATCTAGTGGATCATCGGGTACATCCGGATCTAGTGGATCTTCAGGAACTTCAGGATCTAGTGGATCATCGGGTACATCCGGATCTAGTGGATCTTCAGGAACTTCAGGATCTAGTGGATCATCGGGTACATCCGGATCTAGTGGGACAGGATTTAATACTATATTAACACCTGCTGACTATAGAATATTGACAGCTACTGGATCATCTACTAATATCGCAGTTGCTCAACCTTCTCTTACTTTCAATCCTAATACTGGAGTTTTAGGACTAACGGGTTCATTTACGATATCTGGAACACCAAGTGGATCCATACTTAGTGTGAAAGGAGCATCAGGATTTACAATTTTAGAGGTATTTTCAGATAATACTACTATAATAGGTGATTACCAAGCTCCTTCACTTTATACTACTAAGAAGTCTTCTTTGAGTTCAGGAACAAATACTATTTATTCTTTCGCTACTGCATCTTATACCGGTGCTTTTATTGACTATACATTGACAAGTGGTTCAAATGCTAGATCTGGAAATATGATGGGTATTTGGAATGGTTCGACTGTAAAGTTTACAGATAATTCAACTTTAGATATAGGAGTTACAACTGGTGTTACTTTCTCTATGGTTATTTCTGGAACATATGCTGTTTTACAATCTATTTCGGATTCATCGGGTTGGATAGTTAAAACAATAATAAGAAGTATTTAATATAATCGAAGATTAAATTAAATTATTACTCAATTCTTACTTTTTTAGACCAACTAAATTTTATATATAGTCATGACTTCTTTTGGAAAGTGAAAAAAGAATTGCTTAAATGGCTAATGAGTTTGTAACCCGTAGAGGACTGATATCATTAGGTGGTGTTACCTTACCTTATGTAAGTAAGACATCTACCTATACGATAACTGATTTAGATTACTTTGTTGATTGTTCTGGAACATTTACTGTTACTTTACCTACTTCTGTTGGTATATCCGGTAGAATATATGTAATAAAGAATAGTGGAGTAGGAACAATTACTGTTAACACGACAAGTGCTCAAACAATTGATGGTGGTGCAACACAAACATTAACTCAGAATCAAGCAATTACTTTAGAAAGCAATGGTGCAAATTGGTTGTTAACAGTTTCATCTGGAATAAGTGGAACATCTGGATCAAGTGGATCTTCTGGAACTTCAGGTTCAAGTGGATTTAGTGGAGTTGATGGAACTTCTGGTTCTAGTGGATCTGCGGGAACATCAGGATCAAGTGGATCTTCTGGATCTAGTGGGTCTAGTGGGACATCCGGATCAAGTGGGTCTTCAGGAACGTCAGGATCTAGCGGCTCATCAGGTTCTTCAGGATCAAGTGGATCTGCGGGAACATCAGGATCAAGTGGATCTTCTGGAACATCAGGATCTAGTGGATCTTCAGGAACAAGTGGGTCTAGCGGGTCTTCAGGAACAAGTGGATCTAGTGGATCTTCAGGAACGTCAGGATCTAGCGGGTCTAGTGGAACTTCTGGTTCTAGTGGAACAAGAGGAACATCTGGATCTAGCGGTCTTTTATCTTTAACAGGAACTACTAATAATGGTGTAATAACCTTGGATGGTTCGGCTCCAAATGCAACTGTTGAATCTAATTTAACATTTGATGGTTCTACTCTCGCTGTGACTGGTGACATAACAGTTTCTGGAAATCTCACAATATCCGGAACATCAACTACTGTAAATACGACTAATCTAATAGTTCAAGATCCTTTAATACTTTTAGCTTCTACTCAATCAGGAACACCTACATTAGACTCCGGTTTTATGGTAAATAGAGGAACTGGATTAACTCAAGCGTTCATCTGGGATGAATCAGCTGATGAATTTGCTGCTATTACTACTAACAATTCTGCAACGACGCAAGGTGATTTAACAATATCTTCATATTCGAACTTGCGAGTTAATGGCTTGACTGCTTCTCAAATAAAATTAACTTTAGGAGCTCAAGCAAACTACATATTAATGTCCGATGCCACTGGTTTGGCATTTTGGACGGCATCTGTTCCGGGAACATCCGGAACTTCAGGTTCAAGTGGATCTTCGGGAACATCCGGATCTTCAGGAACATCTGGATCGAGTGGATCTTCAGGAACATCTGGATCGAGTGGATCTTCAGGAACATCTGGTTCTAGCGGATCATCTGGCACATCTGGATCGAGTGGATCTTCAGGTACATCAGGTTCTTCAGGTACTCGCGGTACTTCTGGCTCGTCAGGATCATCAGGAACAAGCGGAAGTTCAGGTACATCTGGATCAAGCGGCACTAGCGGTACTAATGGAATTACAGGTAATGATGGATCTAATTCAGGTAGGTGGGATTTTAATAGTAGTACTCAGGCACCAAATGATCCTACTACCAAACGTTTTGTAACAAATTCAACTACCATCTCAAGTATAACTGAAATTAGTATTAGTAAGGATGATTCTTATTCAACGGATTATTATAGTTGGCTTAATGCCTTATTAAACATTTTTAATACACCAGGTTTAAGTAGACCATATTTACAAATAACAGAACTGGGGAATAACAACATAATTGGTATTTTTGAAGTTGGTGGTGGTACTGACAACACAAGTTATTTTGATTTTTCTTTAACGTTTATTGCCGGTAGTGGTACACTAAACACACTTACATATACAATTTCATGGGTATATAATGGTGCGGACGGTTCTTCAGGTTCATCAGGTAGTTCTGGTTCTTCAGGATCCTCAGGAAGTTCAGGAACTAGTGGTATCTCAGGTTCTTCAGGATCTGCGGGAACATCAGGATCTGCGGGAACATCAGGATCTGCGGGAACATCAGGATCAAGTGGATCATCAGGATCAAGCGGTTCTAGTGGATCTTCAGGAACATCAGGATCAAGTGGATCTGCGGGAACATCAGGATCAAGTGGATCATCCGGATCAAGTGGTTCTAGTGGATCTGCGGGAACATCAGGATCAAGTGGGTCTTCTGGAACTTCTGGTTCTACTGGGTCTTCAGGAACATCAGGATCTAGCGGATCTTCGGGAACATCAGGATCAAGTGGTCTTTTAAGTTTAACTGGAACAACTAATAACGGTGTTATAACTTTAAACGGATCCGCTCCAAATGGAACTGTTGAGTCCAATTTAACTTTTGATGGATCAACTCTCGCTGTAACTGGTGATATAACAGTTTCTGGAAATTTAACTATTTCTGGAACATCAACGACTGTTAATACGACAAACTTAACGGTTCAAGATCCTTTAATACTTCTTGCATCTACACAATCAGGAACTCCAACTTTAGATTCTGGATTTATGGTTAATAGAGGAACTGGAGCTACACAAGCATTTATCTGGGATGAATCAGCTGATGAATTTGCTGCTATTTCTACAAATAATTCAGCTACAACACAAGGTGATATCACCATAAGTTCATATTCTAATTTAAGAGTTAATGGTGTAACAGCATCACAGTTGAGATTGACTTTAGGAGCACAAGCAAATTACATATTAATGTCTGATGCTACTGGATTAGCATTTTGGACAGCATCTGTTCCGGGAACATCAGGATCTAGTGGTTCAAGTGGAACATCAGGATCTAGTGGATCTTCAGGAACAAGTGGATCTAGCGGATCTTCTGGAACATCAGGATCTAGTGGTTCAAGTGGAACATCAGGATCTAGCGGGTCTTCAGGAACAAGTGGATCTAGTGGATCATCCGGAACATCTGGTTCTAGTGGATCATCCGGAACATCTGGATCGAGTGGATCTTCGGGATCTAGTGGGTCTAGTGGATCATCGGGAACATCCGGATCTAGCGGCTCATCAGGTTCTTCTGGTTCTAGTGGATCTTCTGGAACATCTGGATCTAGTGGATCTTCAGGAACAAGTGGGTCTAGCGGGTCTTCAGGAACAAGTGGATCTAGTGGATCTTCAGGAACGTCAGGATCTAGTGGATCATCAGGAACAAGTGGGTCTAGTGGATCATCAGGGACTTCAGGAACCAGTGGGTCAAGAGGAACATCTGGATCGAGTGGTCTTTTATCTTTGACTGGAACGACTAATAATGGTGTAATAACCTTGGATGGTTCGGCTCCAAATGCAACTGTTGAATCTAATTTAACATTTGATGGTTCTACTTTAGCGGTCACTGGAAATGTAACGGTTTCTGGTAGTTTAACTATTTCTGGAACTTCGACAACGGTTAATACGACCAATCTAACAGTTCAAGATCCTTTAATACTTTTAGCTTCTACTCAATCGGGTTCTCCAACTTTAGATTCTGGGTTGATGATTAATCGTGGAACTGGAGCTACTCAAGCATTTATTTGGGATGAATCGGCGGATGAATTTGCGGCTGTTTCCACAAATAATGCGGCTACAACACAAGGAGATATTACTATATCTTCGTATTCGAATTTAAGAGTTAATGGTTTAACCGCTTCTCAAATAAAATTGACTACCGGGGCACAAGCAAATTACATATTAATGTCGGATGCTACTGGATTAGCATTCTGGACAGCATCTGTTCCGGGAACAAGTGGAACATCTGGTTCTTCTGGTTCTTCAGGAACAAGTGGTTCAAGTGGAACATCCGGGTCTGTAGGAACAAGTGGAACATCCGGTTCTGGAACATCTGGATCTAGTGGTTTGAGTGGTATTGATGGTGTGAATGGATCTAGTGGAACATCTGGTTCAGCAGGCACAAGTGGATCAAGTGGATCATCCGGTTCTAGTGGATCAAGTGGATCATCCGGCACAAGTGGAACAGCCGGTTATAGTGGATCATCGGGAACTTCTGGATCGAGTGGGTCATCAGGAACTTCTGGTTCTAGTGGATCTTCAGGAACATCCGGTTCTAGTGGATCTTCAGGAACATCCGGTTCTAGTGGATCATCGGGAACATCAGGTTCTAGTGGGTCATCAGGAACATCTGGATCAAGTGGATCTTCTGGAACATCCGGATCAACGGGAACAAGTGGGTCTAGTGGATCTTCTGGAACAAGTGGATCAAGTGGTTCATCTGGCACAAGTGGAACATCAGGTTCTACAGGCACAAGTGGTTCTAGTGGAACGTCGGGAACATCAGGTTCTAGTGGATCATCAGGTTCTAGTGGATCATCTGGATCAAGTGGATCATCCGGAACTAGTGGGTCATCCGGTACAAGCGGATCTGCTGGAACGAGTGGAACGAGAGGTACAAGTGGATCTACAGGAACAAGTGGATCATCCGGTTCTACAGGCACAAGTGGATCATCCGGTTCTACAGGCACAAGTGGATCATCTGGATCTGGAACTTCTGGATCAAGTGGTTTGAGTGGTATTGATGGTGTGAATGGATCATCCGGGACATCAGGTTCTAGTGGAACTAGTGGATCATCCGGGACTTCAGGTTCTAGTGGAACAAGAGGAACATCAGGTTCTAGTGGTCTTTTATCTTTGACAGGAACTACTAATAATGGAGTAATAACCTTGGATGGTTCGGCTCCAAATGCAACTGTTGAATCTAATCTAACATTTGATGGTTCTACATTGGCTGTTACTGGGAATGTAACGGTTTCTGGTAGTTTAACTATTTCTGGAACATCAACGACTGTTAACACAACAAACTTAACGGTTCAAGATCCTTTAATATTATTAGCTTCTACTCAATCTGGAACTCCTACATTGGATTCTGGTTTTATGGTTAATAGAGGAACTGGAGCTACTCAAGCATTTATATGGGATGAATCGGCTGATGAGTTTGCTGCTATTACTACTAACAGTTCTGCAACTACTCAAGGAGATATTACTATATCTTCGTATTCCAATTTAAGAGTTAATGGTATAACAGCATCTCAAATAAAATTAACAACCGGAGCACAATCAAACTACATATTAATGTCGGATGCTACTGGTTTAGCATTCTGGACAGCATCTGTTCCGGGAACAAGTGGAACATCTGGTTCTTCCGGCACATCCGGCACATCGGGTTCATCCGGAACTTCTGGTTCTAGCGGTTCATCCGGCACATCCGGATCAAGTGGATCTTCGGGTACATCTGGATCTAGTGGATCTTCCGGAACATCAGGATCAAGTGGATCTAGTGGAACTTCAGGTTCTAGTGGATCTTCCGGAACATCAGGATCAAGTGGATCTAGTGGAACTTCAGGTTCTAGTGGATCT
>Ga0181346_1001079_pt1 | contig 12011 bp, 7 predicted proteins | sample Su13VDMM15DN_FD_130100 | JGI IMG/M metagenome (GOLD analysis project Ga0181346, IMG submission 130100) | Freshwater viral communities from Lake Michigan, USA - Su13.VD.MM15.D.N | ecosystem: Environmental > Aquatic > Freshwater > Lake | place: USA: Michigan | collected 2013-07-15 | reverse complement strand
TTTACGAATCAGATTTATGATTTCTATGAGACGAGAACTTAAGATACCTGATATTGTCGTTAATTTATTCGACGAGACGTTTTGTGATATCTCGGTCTCTACTGCCCTGGCCTCTTGCTCGAACATATCATCATCAAAATTATCTGACACAAGCATCTTGATGATTCTGACGTAGGAATCACGTGAAACAAGAGTTGTGGGTGACATAATGTTCTTTGACCTAATCGTCATCTTTGACTGTACGTCAGGTGTGCCACCACTGGATTGTGTTCTGAGAACGCTTACGAGCGCGTTCTTGATAAAGTCAGTCTGGACTTTATCTCCTGATGCAGCAGATATTGCTCGAGACTGATCACCCGGTGTCATGGAAAGAGTCAGGTCTATTGTTACTGCACCGCCGCCATCTGCTGAGATGTTAAAACCGGATTTCGTGACAGTGTAGACTTCCTTACACCGCATGTTGTTTAGCAATTTTCCAAATTCATTGCTTGATCCTGCGCCACCATCAGGGTGAGACCAACCGTATTCAAGCACTATGTGGTTCTGCGAGAAAAGGTCAACAGCAAGAAGCTGTGCAATCTCAGGCATTCTAGTTCTATCGTGAAGTGTAATCTTCACAGTCGCTTGCTTGTACGAGTAAAAAGCTTGCCCCATTGAAATGACGTTGATGTCAACTGAGTTAAGCGTCATAAAAGGAGCAAATTTATTAAGTCCTTTGGTGCTGTCTGGATTGACAAGAGTTTGAGGCGATGTGAAAAGTTCCATGCCTGAATAGAAGCTGAGCTTGGATGGATCCTTTGCACCATTTGGAATGCCTGCAGGAAATGTTCGTGTAAAGTTAGGAGAATTTGGTTGGTCAAGAAAACCTGCCAATGTTATCGATTGAGTACTATCAGCGAACTTCTCAGAAAATGACACTAGAGTCATCTCGAGGTATGGCACGCATCTTGAAAGCTCAATTGTCGGTATTCCATTGCAGAAAACTGAGAGAACTTCTGCATCTCGTCTAGGTAGACAAGATTCATCTCCTCTGTGAACATAAAAGGCAACTGCAGGATTATCAAATCTATCCGGGCTGTCTGCGGGATTTGTTATAACAGCAGCAGATGATGGCAGACAATTTCTGATATCGTACTTGCTATCGAAGCTATAGTAGATGTCAACATCGTCTGTGGTCTGTGTGTTAGGATCAGTCGCTTTTCGCGCTTGCTCTTTATCTTTCTTCTCTTTCTCTACAAGTCCTGTAGGCTTTGCGTTAGGTGTCACACCAATTGTGTCTTCAATTTCCGATGTCTTATTTACCGGTGTGTTCTCCTTGGAAAAATTCTCTCTTATGAACTGAGTAGCTTCTGATGCAAGCGTTGCATTCCTATTAAACCGATGCTTGCTAGAGAGCTTCCTCGCTGCATCATATAGAATTGCTTTATCGAACATCTGCAATCACCAAAAAAACGACGTCTAGGTTAGAGGGAATCCTAACAACAGTGCCTGCAGGCAGCTGAAGACCCCATCCTATTCCGGAGGCTGCTGCAATCACCCACCAGTACCCAGAATCTCCGTAGTTGTCAAATGCGATCTTATCGAGCCTAACACCCTCAGAAAGTGTTATGACATTGCAGCTTATGTCACCAGACCGCACTCCGCTGTATATCGCATATGAGATCTCCCTTGTTGCGTAGAAAGATCTGTTGATGATACGATTGTACGTGTACCTGCTCTGCGACATTTATCTCCCCCTGTTCCTGTTTATCGATGTCCTCGCGGAGGACAGGAATCTCTCTTTTGACATGAGCCCATTGTCTGGGTACTGATCTCCAGAGAATGAATTCATGACTTCACCAACGTTGTATAGAGGTGCACGATTCATGCCAGATGCATCGAGACCCGGTGAGATATCGTGGATGACTGAGAAGTTTATCGTCACCTTGCACGACATAGGTGCCCGAGATCCCCAGTCTGTCTCCCAGTTTCCTACATCAGTCCCAACCCAGTTGAACTGCATGCTAGTTATCACTCCTGCAAGTCCTCTTCCGCCTGCAGACTCCATCGATCTAGTGAAAGGGTTCTCCTCAGGATCCATGAAAGTCACCTCTCTGCTCCCAAAGAGAGAGCCTAGATCAGGTGAGAGATCAACACCTGCCTGTGCTGCAAGGTTCTGTGCAACAGAATTCAATGTCTCTGCTAGTGCATTATCTGGTGAAAATAGGGCAGCAGCTAGTCCCCACATTATGCGAGGATCAGCAACCACATCCGAGTGAGTTATCTTGAATTGCTTGCTGAACATGGGGCCAGGCTCAAGACATCGCATTGTGAAGAAAGTCTTTGTTGCTTTTTTATTCTGCCGATTGAATCCCTTGTATGTCGGATCAGTATATGCCTCTGATTTGTCCTGCTGTTGAATGACCGGCTCCTCAGGGTGACCCGTTATGATTCCTCTAACAGGTCTAATGATAGAATATCGATTTCCATCACTGTCGATGTAGTCCTTGTTAGGGTTTACCTTGAGATAGCATATTGTACCGAATCTAAGACCTGTTAGCTTCTGATTTACAAAAGTAAAAGGGGCTGTACCAGCTAGAAAATCTTCAGCAACATCTAGAAAAAATGGGCCACCATCACTGTAGCTGAGTGTGTTATCAGGATCAACTAGCACTGATCTCAACAGCTTATATCCGACTGGATTTGCAAATCCGTTAACTAGAAAATTCGATGCGAATGAAGTTGCAGCGACGCTTAAATTATCACTATTTCCAGCAATAAACTGCAGAGGAGAACCGAAAGCAATGTAGAACGCTGTTTCGAACACATTACTAGCACCATCTAAAAGAGTAGAGAGACCTCCTCCAAAAAGCGAGTCCTCTGCAGCCGATTTAAGTTCAACGTTTGATCCCATTCCAAAGATTCTTGATAGATTGAATCTTGAGTAGTTGCTCTTGATAACGTCTCCGACCCTAAGTCTAATAACCGGAGATGATGCAACTAGCTGGCTGAAGGGCTGCGTGAATTGATCAACTGTACCTTCTCCTGTTTTCTTAGTGACAGTTGAACCTGCGCTCCACTGTGGGTATGCAAGAGTAGCTAGCTTGTTTATCTTGAACCACATCTCGTCAAAGTCTTCCTTAGATGTGGCCACAATTCTAAAAGACAGACCAAGCGATCTTGATGTGCTCTTGTATGTCTGGACTGCTTCAATTCTTCCGAACCCAGTTGTAGGCTGGAATGATGGAGTAATGCTGTCTGACAAGCTCTCTAGGAAAGCGTGGAATCCGATAATCTCATTTGTCCTAAGATCGTGGAAGTAGAAGGGCACGTACTCAGAGTCTAGTCTATCTTCGACTATCTTCACAACCTGCTGTGGTATTCTCTTGAGAGAAGTTAGCTTGTCTCCAGATACAGTAGGTACCACAGCGTCGATTCTCAGGTCAAGATACGTTTTCTCAAATAGTGTGCTTGCAAGCATCGCACGTGCAGGTGAAGCACCATTGACAATGCTGAGCATTTTAGATGACGCTCTTATTGAGTCTCTTGATAGGACGAAAAGAGAGGGGACGCTGTTGTTTCTCCATGCCAGAGAGAGCGTACTAGTTCCTGTTGTACCTCTGCTCTTTGAGATTCTAGTGGCAGGGCTTTCGGGCAAGCTATCAACATCATAGCGCCGCTTAGATGTCCTGATCAAGCTGATATCTGATGATCCTCCAGTCACCTGGAGCAGAACGTCTCCTGTGGTCGCAGCGACATTCATAAATGCGACGATCTTTGATCGCCTGACAGCATCTAGGACTTTAAGCGCCTTGTTATTATCAACAACGTCATTGACATTAGCACCGCCCTCAGTGAGTGTCTGAGATATTATTGACACAGACCTTAGAACAGATCGAGCAATCGCGAGCCAGAAACCTGGAGACTCATACATTGATGTGCTCTTCGCTATGTCTAATGCGCTCTTCTTGTTGTTGAACATGACTTGAAGTCCTGCTTCAACACACTTCCTGTACGGATTGATGGTTGCGACTAGAGTGAATCTTCTCACTATCTCGAATCGAGCGAATGGGCTCACATTCGTTGATTGGCCAAGCTGATATGGCCCGTTTCCCATTGCTGATGTCTCTGTGCCCTTAGGGCTAGGTTCCTGCGTGATGCTCTTAACAAGCTCTGGTAGCGCAGCGTCTATTCTCTTAATTATGAGTGCTATTGCAGCAGAAGCCTGTGCAAGGACTACGTTAGAGTCTGAAGAGCTAAACGGGCTGTCGGGTGTAGTCGTGCTGCCGTATGACTTACTATTCTTTGCACTAGGATCAGTGCTGATGACGTCACTCCTTCCAGAGCGCCACGGCGTTCCATCAGTCTCTGGTGCTCCGTATGCGCTACCGGCTTAGAGACGATATGTGCGAACAAATCTATCAGCTACCTCTGGATTAAGACCAATGTCTGGTAGACTTGATGGATCAGAGCTAACGCTAGAATTGTCCCCTATGTCCCATCCAGCAGATTTCAGGAGAAGACTACCAGCGATATCCTTTAGCTGGTCAAGTGTTACATCGTCTGAGTCTTTGTCAAACTCTCCAAATAATCTCTGCTGACTTGAGAAAGCAGAAGCATCAACATCACCAGGCGATGAACCACGATCAGCAAAGACCCTTCCCTGCTGGCTGCCTAGCGTGCTGGGGTCAAATCGATTGAAATTTCTGAGGACTTGATTGGCAGGTCCAACTGGCTTCCCTATCTTCTCTGGGCTCGTATTGATGCGAACTTGTCCTGTTGTATCGAGATCATCACCCTTGACGTCTGGAAGAAGCGTATTGCCAGACTCTGCAGAGAGCTTATTCACTATCTCATCAAGCTGCGTGCTTGTGTCATCAAACTTTCCGCTATTCGAGTAAGATCCAAGTGTGGCGCCGGTGCCGTCTGTGGGTGCGAAAACTCTCTGTGCACCAGCTGACTGCGCAGGCTCTAGGCTATTTCTGCGAATAGCGCTGGGTGCACTCTTGTTGCCAGCTTCTAGTGGAAAGAAGTTTCCAAAGTTCTCTGTGATGTACCTGACATAGTCTCCAGTTATCCCGCCGCCGGGTGTGTCTAGACCGAGCAAGGGCCGCAGCGTGTTAGGATCCGTGCCTAGATCGTCTCCGGTGTCAAATGCACCGGAACCGTTTTGATCTGCTATGGTGAAGGATATCTGTGTGGCTCCTGAACCTGAATCACGTAAAAAATTCTTAAGTGTCTCTCTACTCACGCTTCACCCCCGCTTCATCGTTATTAAGAGAAAGTATCGCCTCGAGAAGTTTCGACAGGTCACCGACAGCAGAATCAAGAGTTGCCTCAAGCGCCTGCGTGTACTCCAGCACCATTTCCCTCTCCTCTAGATTAAGGCCTTCCAGAATCTGTTTGTCAAAGTCAGGCAAGATCTCCTCCCGTAATGTCGATTAGAGCAACGTTCTGGATTATTTTCTTGACATCATCACCCAGGCTTATGTTTATGACTGCCTGGAGAGTCTGGGGTCGAGCAGGATTTGCAGCGGCTTGAGCTGATTGATTTTGTGCAGTTGTGGCTGTATTTGCCTGAGTCGTAGCTGATGATGTTTCGCTAGGCACAGCTGGAAGGGCGACAGTTACTGGTGGTGCTGCTGTAGCAGCTGAGCTCACTGCAGGTGGAGAACTAGGCTTCGCGTCTGCTGTCGTCCCTTCTGTAGCACTTTTAATCACCTCTTTAATATTTCCAAAGCTGCTGATTGCAGCATTGATAGGATCACTCACAAGCTGTGATAGTTTGAGTCCGTACCTTGCTATCTCAGGCTCCATCTTCCCAACAATATCAGTGATGCCCTTCAAGGTTTCAGTATTTGCTGTACCCACTGCTGCTGCGATTACCTGACCAACAGTAGCGGCAGCCATTGACTCTGTCTGTCTTGCAGCAGCCTGCGCAGGATCGCCAAGGACAGCAGTCAGATCCTTGATTGAGGCTTCGAATGTCCTGAGTGGGTCGTTGATAGCCTTTGATGCATCCTCACCGATCTGCTTGTTAAAATCGCCGAACACATCGGCAGTACCTGATAGGAGTCTCTCAACGTTATTCACACCTAGACCGCCTAGAGCTTCAGAAAGAACCCTCTTCATTGCATTACCAGAATTAGCTATGTCAACACCGGATGCTTCAAATTGCTCCTGCAGGTAAGGAATTAGTGCAGCTTGATCTTCATTTGCCATTCTCATCAGCTCCATGGCATCAAGATTAACACCGAATGCTGCACTCAACTTGGCAACTGAGCTAGATGCTCCCTCGAATCCCTGGAATGTGCCAACCATGGTGCTTAGCTGACTAAAATCAGTTCCTGTCTTTATGAGCTGAGCAGATATCTTTCCAGCAGCTTCAACTCCAACGTTTCCGAACCTGTCAACTGATCCGATTATCTCTGACATGATGGGCATGATCTGCTTCGCATTGATTCCCATCCTGTCGCCGATAGCAGAGGATACTGCAGCGCTAGATTTCAACAGATCTGTATTTGCCTTACCAGTCAGATCCCTGTTTCTCGCTATGAAAGTCTGCACCTTGTCATTTGACAGGTTGAATGCATCACCTGCTAGAGCTATCTCCTGAAATATTCCTCTTCCACCCTCTGTTGCAGCCTCCGCAGCTAAGCTGAATCCTTCTCGGGAGTCCTGCAGCATTGGCAGAACCCTCTGATTGAATGTCTCCTGATAATTCTCAAGTGCAACAGCGATTGAAGCACCATTTACCTTGATAGAAGTTGCTGTGGTACCTGTCGCATCCTCCATAAAGTTCTTGTACGCTGTATTGATGCTTGCTGCTGTTGTCTTAGTCTCGTCTCCAATCCGCAGCAATCTTGAACTAGAGTCTGCTCCAATGGCATCTAGAGCCTTACCTGCTGCACCTGTTGAACCTGCTATGGCATCATTTGTTGATCTAGCTGAGTTTGAAAGAAAAGTACCTAGATTACCGGAAGAGATCTTGACCTTGGAATCAATGTCGGCTAGACTTCCTCCGAAGACTTTCTGAATTCCCTGGAAATTGGTTAGAAGACCTTCGTCTATTTTGTTGAGAACAGTTGTTCCAAACGGAATTTGGACAAAACCCTTTAGGACATTAACAACCTGCGCAGCAATCTCAGGATTGCTGTCGAAATTTTCCTTTACGCTTTCTAGTAACTTCTTGGGGCTAAGAACAGTATCGAATATGCCCTTTCCAAGCTTAGAAACCTCTGCACTTAGTGTGTCAACGAGATTTGAAAGTTCATCAGCCTGAAGGCCTGGAATATTATCCCTTATTGCGCTGAGTATGCTCTTGGTACCTTTGCTGAATGTCGCTAACCCGTCTGTTATTGCAGATGAATCACTCTCTACCTTGTCTGTCGTGATTTGGTCAAGAGCATCCTGGAATGAACTGCTCTCATCAAGCTTCGCAGCTTTTCTGGTGCTTTCAGCAGTTCCAAAAGACTGCTTTCCCGAAGCATCACGAATGATATCCTCTATGTCCTTGACATTTGTGGCTATCTCCCTTAAGGCGCTGATTATGTCCTGCTCAGCCATCTAGACCCTCGTTGATAAGTATCATTCTCTCGACTTATCGAATCTCCTCATCATCTGTTGAGTCATTCTATCGATGTCGCGAGTGGTGACTTCCTCAGCGCGATTCTCTCCTTGATTCGCTTTCTTTTGGCTCTCTAGATCCTTGACGAACCTCTCGATCATCCATCGTCTGTAGGGGAGAGGCATTGATCTAACCTCATTCCAACCCAGCCCAAGATGCTTGATCAAGACATAGTGTTCTTCTAGGACTGACCCTATGTAGTCAGTCCCTAGGCCAAAAAAAGCTCGAGCCAAACGGCAACGATATCTTTGATGTATCGTTGCAGAATTGGCATCGCATGTCAACCATCATGTCTATCCCGGGCTGGTTGTCATCCATGAACCGCCTAAGACTCCTGGAATCCATCGCTGGCATCGACCTAATAAATCTAACGATCTCACTCCTGTCGGTGATCCCGTCTACTGAGATGATGCTCTGCTCAAGTCGAGCAGTTACATTATTCTCAACCACCATGTCTGGCATGAGTTGCTGCTTGCGATCATTGGTGGTCTGGATCTCCTCCTCATCTGCTCCCGTGAGGAACTTGAAGAAGACTTTCCTCTTGCTGACTGGCAGATTAAACTCGAAGCAATTCTGACCGTGTGTCGCTGGACTAATCTGCAGACGCTTAATACCGAGCGATGAGAGATCAAACATGTTGCTTGACTCCCTGCTGCATGCAGGGCAAGTCGCAGACGCGGTATAGTTCGATCCATAGCCCGTGATCCTGATTGAAATCATCAGGGCATTCCTGTCACCGATTATCATCTTTTGAACATCTACATCCTTGTCTATCAAGCATGACTTGATGAGATGTGTGATGACAGTCCCTTGCTTGATTAGCGCACGGCTGGTGAGGATGTCCTCCTCCTTTGCAGTCATCGCCTTGATCTCAAGCGTCTCCTTGCCGTGCAGCGGTGATCCAGGAGGATAGATAACACCTCGGGATGGGACTGGGACAACCTCAACAGGAACCTCCCAGGCTATGCTCGTAGGCTGCTTGACCTCTTGCTTCTCGGCCCGGAAGATGTCATTTTTTCCTTCTCTTGCCATATGAAAACACCTCGTAGTTTAGTCTACGAGGTGCCTCATGAGGAGTAAATGGAAGAGCTCTATGACAATCTGTAAATCAGAATTGAAGTACGCACGTATCAAATCTGAGAGTAAGCGTGATGTTCGAAGCTTCACTTGCGTTTGAGTAGTCTAGATTGCTAAAGTTTGCCGATGTTATGAACGCGCCCTTCATATCCCAAAGCTCAACAACTGTCCCGATAGGATCCAACATTTTAATCTGACAATCTCTCTTGTAGAAGTCAGCGTAACCGGCGCGTCCTGACACTGTCTCGTAGTGTGTCCTGATCCACTCCATGACCTGCTGCGCGCCTGAGGGCGCGATTGGATCGTGGAGAGCGATCTGCATTGTCTCAAATGTCTGCCTGCCTGCGATGTACCTAACTGCGTTGATGAAGGGAATCTCAAGAACCTGGTGGGAGACGGATGGACGACCTGCCGTCTTCATGAGAAATGAGTCAATTCCCTCAAGTGCAAATACCCACCTAAAAGTGCGCTTTGGCTCAAACTTGTTAGGTAGCATATCCGTGACTGATAGAGTCTCTGCCATTTTAATCTCCTGTCTCTTCTATCTATTCTGTATCTGAAATTAGTCTCAATACGTACCTGCGTTTCTAACCTCAAAGGATAGCGAGACGAACTCGACTGACCTTGTTGGCTGAACGTAGATTTGTCCTCTGATTGTGTTGTTCTCGATGTCGGCCTGAGTTGTTGTTGACGTATCTATGACAACCTTATACCTGTCTAGACCGCTTCTCTCCTGAATGCTCTGGAGAATTGGGTTCACGAGTGACTTGAACCTATCAAGTGTCTCAACCCTGTTGGGCTCAAACAGAAGGGTATTTCCAACGAGCCTGACAGCCCTTCTAATCTCAATAAGAAGCCTTCTGACGTTGACTCTATCGAGAGCGTTGGCTGCGAGCTGGAGCGTCTTCTGCCCCCAGACAACGAAGCTAGTATTCGAGAAGTCTACTATCGGGTTGATTCGAGCATCGTACAAGGTGTCGAGGTCTGGCTTCGAGAGAGGGAGCGTAGTTGACAGTGTCGAGGATAGCGATCCCCTTGCAAATCCCGCTGCCGCGAACCATGGGAATCCGATAGAGTCATTCAATGAGAATGCGCCGAGAACTGGGACCGATGCAGGAACTGAGACCAGAGTGTTTGTTGTTGGATCCAGCAGGTTGACATCTGGGAAGTATGCAGCAGCGAAAGAGCTGTTTGTTCCTCTATTCCTGAATGCTGATACTGTGTACTGAACAGATGCTTTCTGGTTTGATCCAGTGACATAGGTGTTGGTGGTGTCATAGTTGTCAACATCCATGATGTAGAGAGAGTCAAACCTGCTCTCAACAGCTGATATTGCGTAATCAGTGACGCTGGTGTGTCTTATTCCTGGAATTGTGAGAAGCTTGATCTCCAAATCAGACTTGTTTCCAATTATGTCGACAGCCTTTCTGTATGCTGAGACTGTTGGTCCGCTTATTCCACCCTGGTTGGTGGAATCAATGTTCTCCCTGTAGACAGCGGCGTTTGTCATCTTCGTGCGATCTGAGTTGAAGATATCAAGTCCGTCGAATCCACCTTGGAAGAATGTTGAGAACTTGGCGTAAGTCCTATTGCCAGAGATCTTAAGGTCACTAAGGCGTAGAGCGCGTGTCTTGTTTGCTTCATCGGGTGTTATGACGCCGTTTCTAACGTAGGAAGCTGAAAGCCACTGATCAACGTCTGCAACTCCGTCGGAGCCTGTAACAACGCTGATTCTATCAAGGCTGAAGAGGTTATTGTTGAACCTGTCGCAGTCTAGAATAGATCCATTGACGTTAGCGGCACCTGGATTATTGCCGACTGCGAACTTGAGATCTGACGCTGCATAGTCTGGGAAGTACTTGACGAATGACTCCATCGACGCATCGGTAGTTGAACTCGCATTGGGTTCAGCAAGACTTGTCTTCTTGTTGAACTGCACACCCCAGTACAGGTTTGCCTTCGCTTGCTTGTTGGGAGAAAGACCCGTTGCGACATTGGTCCTAAATGGAACAGGTATCTGAACTGCCCTAACAAGTGCATTTGTCGATGACATCGTATTAGGATCGTAGACGTTTGTTAGCATTGTGCTACCTGACGTCACGAGGTGAGTTGGTCCTCTGAATCCGAAGGGAAGAGCTGTGGGAGGAACTGCACCGTTCTCGATCTCATCAGAGAGAACAACCCTGATGTACCTAGAGTTATTCGGAAAATCTCCCTGGACAACTAACTTCTGTGATGAATTGACCTTGTCAAAGTCGAAGAATGTCTTCTGGTTGCCGACAACACGCGCGAAGTACTGAGGCGATGAAGGATTCATGCTCAGCCCTCTGAAAGTCCCGCCGTCTATGACTTTTGGAGTCTCATCAACGTCAGCGAAATCTCTAAGAACGATGTCAAACGTTCCGTACGAAGGATTGTCTGTATTCTGGTCTGGAACCAGGTTCTCTATTGAGACCTTATACGATGTATTTCCGTAAGCACCGTCTGAGCGGAGCTCAACACTGAAGAGATTGTATCTTGTTCCACCAAAGTCCTGCGAGACGAAGAACGGAGTGGTAGGAGTCCTAAACCTGTCTGTGAACTGCTCGTAATTAGGAACTACAGTTGATCCTGCATTCCTTGCAAGAGAGCTAGTGGTTATGAAGACGCAGTCATGAAGTCCTGCATCGTTACCCGGCATGGGTGTGTTCTTGAGAACGCCAGAACCTGTGACAACGGCATATGAACCTGGAATATCATAGCTTGCATAGAGAAGATGACCCTTTGACTCAAGACTGAGCGGGTCCTTGTTCAGAATGCTTCCGAAGTATGATGTGCTGTCGTTTGCATCGAATGAAGCAGTTATAACATTCGCAGAACCATCAGATGGATTGAATCCATTGAGTAGCATGACGAATCTCTGCGATGACACTGACATCGATCCAGTGAGACCACCCTTCAGAGGAGAAGTTGATGCTGCTGTCGAAATAGAGGGAGCGCCTGAGCTATTTGCAACTCCAGTGCTTCCCGAGAGAGATAGGACGACGCCAGATGGAACCATGATGATTCCGCGAATTATCGGATGTGCAGTATTGTTTCCGATTGACTGGATGCCTGAATCGCTGAAGATTGTCGATCCAGCAGACTCTGACATGAAGCATCCTAGGAAGTATGTCCTTCCAAGAGGTCCACCGTAGACTGACTGTGCATTCTTCCCAACGATTCCGTTGTCCTGGACAAGCTGGTTTCCGACAACGAATCCTGCATTGATGACTGCACCCGTTGAAGAATCTCTCTTCTTTCCGTCACCGGCTCCGAGAACTCTAAGGAATGTGCATGACTGCGCGTT
>Ga0181346_1001076_pt1 | contig 12020 bp, 18 predicted proteins | sample Su13VDMM15DN_FD_130100 | JGI IMG/M metagenome (GOLD analysis project Ga0181346, IMG submission 130100) | Freshwater viral communities from Lake Michigan, USA - Su13.VD.MM15.D.N | ecosystem: Environmental > Aquatic > Freshwater > Lake | place: USA: Michigan | collected 2013-07-15 | reverse complement strand
TCAGCACTAGAAAAATCATTTGAGTATACCCAAATCGCACCATTACCCCTTTCTTTATTTAAAGATCTTATAACAGACGCTAGACTAGACGCTATTTCATCTCTACTTCTTCTGGAGAAAGGACTATTCAATCCCACATGTCCTCGAATTCTTAATGTATATAAATCTGACCATTCTATTTTAGATAGTCTGTAGTATTCAGGTGAGTATCTCATTATTTTATGAAGTTCGTAAAGATCTATTAAACCTTTACGAACTTTTGATTAGATTGGTGTATTTTTGATAAAGTTTGAAATATCGTCTAACTTTTCTTCCATATCTAATCGCTCATCATATAAGAAGAATATATCACCATTCAGATCCCTTAGAGATCTATAATTTGTGGTAAATATATTTTGATTTATGGTTGATTTTGGATAAATGAATCTCCAATCTGAGATAGAATCTTTAGATTTCCACAACTCTAACAATGTATCTATAACTTCTCTAGAATCTTTAAATGGAACTAAATGTGACATGGTATTCCAATCCTCATTTTCTAGATTTATTAAATCCTTTCGAAAGACATCGAATTCTTTCAGAGTTATATCATATTTTAAATAAAACACATACACTTTATATTTCACACATATATGCGTTTTATCATATTTTGAATGGAAGAATGATCCATCTTCCGAATCCAAGACATCTCTCATAGAGATTGGAGTAACGTTAAAATACTCATTCCAAACTCTAACTTGTGTGCTTAGATCATCTATAGAACGGTCTAATGTTTTCCCCAGACTCGTAAATTCACCAAATCGCGTGTTTTTACGATGAGATAATGTCAGTTCACAAAACCAATCATCTGTATGATTGTCGAATCCTACCAATATTTGGTCATCCCCAATATTATCAGGATCGTTGATGAACCTTTCCCACTCTAATACTGGGAAATTTAATAGTGCTTGTTTAGTTTGTGTGAGTGCAGAGGCATCTCGTTCCATCGCTGTTTGTTTTTTAGTTTCAAACATACATAGATACAATAACAGAAAAAATCGACTTGTCAATCAATTTATTTCCAACTTGTCAATTCATTATCTCATATTAAATAATAATGAATGACAACAAAACGCGCACCTCGTAAGAGGAAAGAGTCGGATATAACAGAAGAATTCAAAACAGCATATAAAGCTAACTTCAATTGTTCAAACATATTATTAAAAAAACAATTACCTCTGACTGATAATCAAATGTCATTCTACTACTTATCACAAAATGATAAGACTAATATGATATTTTTAGATGGACCTGCGGGTAGTGCCAAAAGCTATTGTGCGGTATATTCAGCACTTGAACTTCTTAAAGATCGAAAAGTGGATAAGATTATCTATATTAGAACTGTTATTGAAAGTGCGTCTAGATCTTTGGGATATCTCAAGGGAGATGAGACTGAAAAGTTTGCAGCTTATACAATGGTATTAAATGAAAAATGCTTAGAAACTGTAGATAAGCAAACATTAGCTGCACTTACAGAACAGGAATATATTAAAGCTATTCCAGTGAACTTTGCACGGGGATTAACATTTAATAACTCATTGGTTATTTTCGATGAAGCTCAAAACGCCACCAGATCTGAACTTACCACTATTCTCACAAGATTTGGTAGAAATACCAAGTATATTGTATGTGGGGATGGTAAACAAAAGGATATTAAAGATTCTGGATTTGATGAAGTATTTAAATTGTTCGACACTGAGTTCTCAAGAAAAAACAACATTCATTGTGTGAAATTTGATGTTTCTGATATTGTCAGATCACCAATATTGAAACATATCACACAGGTTCTTGGAGTTTAATTAAACCCATTGGGTCTACCCTCCCAAGAAGTCCCACCAAATGGATTAAACGGATGCCCCTCTCTAGAATTTTCTAGGGGTGCGGCATTCGTGTTTATGGTTGGATTTACAACTTGCTGCATTTCTTGCACCCCTTCGATAGCCAATTCTTCAGTTAGCGCAATCGCAACTCGTTCTCCGTCAGATGCTAAAAACTGTTCTCCAAATTGTTTGACTTGGATTTTGAAGTTTTCGTCGTTATTTGATACTATTTCAATATTCATATATAAACATAATATCCGAAATATAATAAATGTCAATCAAGGTTTAACTGATTTATGTTTTTTATATTTGGATGGTTTAGTAGAACCCATTCTAGAAGTATCTTGGGCAGATGTATTTATTATTTTAAAATTACCATTATGATCGAATAGAAAGCTTAATTTTTTGGTATCCGGTATAGGTTTTTTAGTTGTTGGATTTTTACCAATTATTCTATAACCAACAACTACTTTATTCTTACCGGAATCAATAACTTTTTCCCGTTTATCCATCAAATAACCAGCATCTAAAAGAATATCTTCATATTCCTTTGCCAATCCACCGTATCCAACATCTACACCCTTTCTGGTTGCTCCTGCGATATCTCGCACCCCAGCTTCAAACCTATGTAAAGGATTTGTTATTTCTGGTGCTACATAATCTAAAGTTTTAGCTATACCCTTAGTAGCACCCATTAAAGCCCCTCCTGCCAATTTTCCAACTTTTCCAATACCTCGTAAAATAGGACTCTTTCTTAAATCCCAAAACCCTTCATCTAATAATTGTCGTTGTGAGTATTTCATATATTAACTTCTATATTTCTATGAGCTACATCAGCAAGACCAACATCTATGAGCGCATCAAGCTCGTTCTGAATGAATAGTTTACCAATTAAAACTTTATGAGAATTTTCAGATCTATTTCCTATAGAAAATGGAATATCTCGAAATATCTTATTACCAATTTTAACATTGAGTAAAACTACCGGACGATCTTCCTTATTTCCTGCTCCTAGATTGATCGTGATATGATCTGAAATAGGCTTCTCCAACACCACGCCATTCTCGGTAGTGAACCTTACCATCTCACCATCTTGGTGTATATCTTCCCCATGTAATACATTAAAAGCTCCATTTCCGGTGTCTAATTTTGCACGTATCTGTCCGACTCCATCAATATAAATAGTTTCTTCAAGACCTAATACGGTTTTTTCCACAAAATATTGCTTGAAACTTCTCATTCATTTATAATTCAATATTATCGGATTGTTCAAATCCAGTATTTGCGAAATCAGCTTCGGCATCAAGTCTGTGCCAGATATCAGAAACGTAATCAGCAGCTTTAATAAGCTTTGCTTGCATCCATGGTTCCAATTCTTTTTCTTTACAGATATCTAAAAGTCTTTTTGAATATTCCGCAAGTTTCTTAACATCGGAATATACAACTTCATTGTATGATTGTTCTTCAGTTTCCAGACCAGTCATTGGTTCAAATTCTACAACCATTTCTGATTCTTCATCTGTGAATGCTGGATCTTCCACTGTTGGATCACTTTCACTCATATCATCATATTGTGGAAGTGTGGAATAAGGATCGGTGTATCGTTCCCACATTAACTGATTTTCTCTATTTTTAAATCTCATAGTATTATTTATATTAAATGTTATTTAAATCCTTTTTAAGATCCCCACCTTGGGTTTCTGCTGAAATAATTGATAGGACTAATGGTAAGACTTCTTCTCTAGCATTAGAATATCGTTTCATTTGCATAACATTTTGAAGATTTAAAAGTGTTCTAGCATCTTCGGAAGATGGTGAGAATAATGCAGCATCAATTAAGTCTGAAATATATTGATCTTCTCCTTGAGAAGTTAAAGGCATCGTTTCATCTGCTGGTTCCTCTGCGTTTGGGTCTACTGCATCCTGAACGTCTTGCGGTTGTTGTGATGGATCTGGTTCCATTTGCTGCATATTAGGATCTTCGCCCTGCTCTTTAAGCAAACGATGATACTTATTCATAAGTTGTATTGTTTTAGACTTCATTAATATGTTGGATTGATTTGTGAACGTTTAACTGCTTGTAATCCCTTTTGGATTCTTTCAGTTCCTTTTTTATAAGCATCAACTGCTTGTCCAGCTACTTGTTGTCTCTGTTTGACTGCTGTTTTAGCCTTTTGAGCTGGAGTCCCCCAAGCCTTTGCAGCTAATCCTCTTAGCCCACTATTAGCTTTATTACCAAGATTTTCAACTTCTTGATCCACTTCATATGTTCCAGTTCCAGCATTAATACTTTCGGCTTCTTCCTCTGGTTGTGATACATTTACTGCTATAGTGTCTTCTCCAGTATCAATATAAACCATATCAGTATCCCTAACTAATGAAACATTAATGCCTTTCGATTTTAGAAAATCAATCAATTTCCATTTTGGATCACTGGTGTTTCTTGGATCGAATTCTTCTATTAAAGTTAAGAACTTATTCATTCATATATTTAGCAAAGAACGGTCATCTTGTTTACTATATCTTTGAAATATGTATCTGTTAATGCTTTAAATCCTTCCTTTTCAAGATATTTTTTAATATGTTTGAATGTTTTGGGTTTAGTTTCACTTCTTATAAATGTTTCAAATTCATCTATTTTTAAGGAATTACTTTTTAGGAAATCTAGAAATACATTTATATGCCATTCATCTTCCCAAACCTTTATCCCAAAGATTGTTTGTATTTTTTTTATTATGGTTTTATGAAATTTATGTAATCTCATCCAATTATTACTATAATAAATTATTTTACAATTATGGGGATTATCTTTTAGAAATTCACATATATTAACTAAAAAATAATGAAAATATATTTTCTGATGATCCTTTTTCTCTAAATTAACTTCCAATCCCATGGATGATATGTATCCATAATACATTTTATTAGTTTGTTGGAAAAATATATCTAAATCCTGTATGTAAATATTATACTTTTGAAATAGACTCATGATAAATTCAACATATCAATAGATCTTGGAATGTCAATATAATTTTTTGGAACTACTGCTATTCTACAATTGAGGATACCATTATAGAATCTATTATCCATTAATGAATTTGTAAGTATCTGCCAAGATAATTCACTATAAGTCATATGGAATTTCGAATCACATAATTCTATAACTTCTCTTGTGAAATTTTCTATACCATATTTTTCAATATCTGCCAATAATTCTTTTGATGATCCCCAATATTTTTCAACATCATTATCTTTAAATTGTATTCTATTTCTAGTTTTTCCCTTTAATGGTTTTTTCTTTACTCTTTTCATACATTGTTTTTTACCAATGTAATATCTTTTTCCATTATTCTTTACTATATCTGGGTGATTATTAGTTATTATGTATACAAATCCGAAAATATTACTGTAATCTTCTGGTAAGTTCTTCCATTTTTGTGTATTCATATTCTTTTTCTCTATTGTTATTTGTTGATTATGATTCAATGTCAATTATTGTACATTAATTATAATTAACTATAACTAATTTTTATTTTCAACTATTTTCAATTTACCCTATTGACTTTCATATATTGTGAATATAATTAAGGGGTGGTGGGCGGGCTAGGTACTATTATATAACTAGTTATAGTTAATTATAATTAATGTACAATAAAGAATAAGAAATTCTATAACTAGTTATAACTATTATAATAACTTATTAGGGCGCATTTTCCGTGCCAACTTTTTAGATTTCTTACCTTTTTTTACAAGTCCTGTTCGACTTTGAATTCTTCCCATAACATATGGGATACGATTATCATTTGGGGCATAATCATCGGCGTTTTCTAAATTACCACCAGAAGTTGGCATTCCACCAACCACACCACCAACATCCATTTCCACTAAAACTTTATTTTCATAGATATCTGATAAATTTTGTCTTGACATTGGCATATTGTTATTTATAATCATGATACATAAAATGACAATAGACGAACTTAAGCAGAGATTCCGTGAATTCTCTAACATTAATGATATGAATATGGATAGTAGGCTTCTACAAATTCCGGGTGAGAAACATTATTGGGTATCTTGTCTTATTGATGCTAAGAATGAACGATATAAAACTTTAAAGGTTAAGAAAAAGACCAAGGAATCTCTCACTAAGAAAATAATCGAAGAAGGAATCGTCAATCTAAATAAACAGACGTTGGATAATCTTGAAAACACAGATTCTATTGAGAAACTGAATGATAGACTTCATGAATTGGAGATGTTAATAGAATATTTGGAACTTTGTGTGAAGATTATATCATTCATTGGGGGGGATATGAAGAATATTCTCGAACTTAGAAGATTACAGTTGGAATGATTACGTTTGATTATGATAAATCATATAGACGAGGAAAATTGATTTGTGATGAATCAATTTTGACGTTTGTTCGTAACCACTTTTCCGAAAGTAATCCAAGTGCATCATTTGCTAATAAGAAATTAAGACAAACTGGATCAAATAAAAGAATCCCGGATAGAAATTTCGCCATTCAGAAAAATGGTTCATTTGATCTGGGATTATATGAGGAAATTAGAAAATTTTTAAGATCTGAAAATATATCTGATCTAGATTGCACTCATGAATTTACTAAAGCTATTATATGTGGATTTGGTGATGTAGAGGTTGTTGATGGACTTCATCATTCATTACGGGACTACCAGACCGAAACCGTTAAAAGATGTCTTAAATTGGGTCGTGGGACCATTGTGGTGGCAACTGGTGGTGGTAAGAGTTTAATTCAAGCGTCACTTATTGAAAATTGGAAATTATTGAATGGATCTGTGAAATGTCTAGTGATTGTCCCCGGAACTTCTTTAGTTAGTCAGTTATTAAAAGATTTTGAAGAATATAAAGTTTCATTTACATATTCCGGGTGGACTGGATCAATGGAAAAGCAAGATACTGAAGTTATTATAGTTAATACTGAATTATTATGTTCCCAATTTGGTAACTTTAAAGAATTAGTTAATGTTGATCTTCTATTGAGAGACGAGTGCCATGGGACAAAGGTTCAAAATAAGGTTACTAAAATTATAGGTAAAATAAAAACCCCTAATAAGTTTGGATTTACAGGCACTCTTCCAAAGGAGAAGATCGAAGCTTGGAAAATTCTGGGAACATTTGGTGAAGTTATTTATGAGAAGAACTCTAAGGAGTTGAGGGATGAAGAATATCTCACTGATGTTCAAGTCATTGTTTTAAAATTAAATCATAAATATATACCAAAGGGTTACAAACAAGAATTAATGGTAATTCAGAGAGATGAGAATAGACATAAATTTATCCGTAAGATTGTAGATAAATTAAATCAAAATGTCTTAATACTAATTAATCGATTGGAGCATGGAGATAATTTATCCGAGTTTCTACAATTTGATGATAAAGAGACTTACTTTGTTCATGGGGGAGTTCCAGTAGGAGAACGGGCCGAAATTATCCAGAAGATGGAAACTCAAAGCAATATAATATGTAATGCCATGTCATCTATATTCTCGACAGGTATTAATATTAAAAATATACATTATATTGTATTTGTGGCGGGTGGTAAATCATTCATCAGAACTGTTCAATCAATCGGTAGAGGTCTACGACTACATTCAACAAAAGAAAAACTTATAATCTTTGATGTATATGACAATTTCAAGTTTTCGACTGCCCATGCAGACGAGCGAAAAAAATTTTATGATGATGAACAAATACCGTGGAGGGAAGTGGAAATAAATATATGATTACGTCAAAGGAAATAAAGGAGAAATTTTATGTATCATCTAAATTGTTTCGAGAACAATTGGGAATATATTATGAAAACGATAATATGACTAATGAATTGGCTACTAATATAGTTAAAATTGCAGAAGGGCTTAGTTATAATTGGAGATTCATCAATTATACCCAATCATGGAAGGATGAAATGGTTGGAGATGCAATTGTTAAGATGTATTCGGCATTAGAATCTAAGAAATTCAATATTGATTCAACATTTAATCCATTTTCATATTTCAATCAGATAGCATGGAATGCATTTTCCAATAGAATTAAAAAGGAAAAACGTCAACATGAAGGATTGGAAGAATATAAGCAGATTGTATATGAAAATGAGATGAATGATTCATCCCATGGTTCAGTATATATCAGACCAATGTTGGAACACGATTCGGAGGATAGTTATTACGAGTGATTATAAATTAGACGAAGAAGATGGTGGAGAATAGTAAAAACATGAACTTTGAACAAATCGTAATTTTAATATCTGCGTTGTTGTATTTTTCAGTCAGTGTGTCATACTTGTTGAAACAGCAATACGCATGGGCATTGGTATGGTTCGCATATACTACTGCAAATATCGGATTAATTTTAGCTGGCAAGAAAATTTAAATTATGTTTAATAAAACACTCAATACATACGTTAGTAATTCTTATGGTGGACCATCTAAAATAGATGTAACTGAAAAGAGAGCACCAACTGATGAATCAGTTAGATTGTTGAATGAAATGCAGCAAAAGGCATTTGATAATATTGTTGAATGTGTGAAGTTATCTAATAATGAATTAACGGATGCTACTTACTGGATATATCCTGATTATAATTCATTTTCTCAACGTGCTAGAATTAGATTTAAATTAAATGGTAAAGTCAAAGATTTTGAATTTACATTACCACATGAGCGCACTGATAAATCAGATATTCAAAAAATGATAATGTCGGAAATTTATTCGGAAATTTCAAAGGATATATTTGCTGGATTTGTGGATAGGACAATGAATTCTCTTATAGAAATTTACAAAAGATGATTAAAAAATCTAAAGTAGCAATATTTTCAGACCTCCATTTGGGTCTATATGGGAATTCTGAACAATGGCACGAAATCGCTCTTAAATGGGCTGATTGGATTGTTGGGGAATTAAACAAGAAGAAGATTAAGGATATATTTTTCCTTGGAGACTTCTTTCATAACCGTTCCGAAATCAGTGTTCAGACTATTCATATAGCATCTAAGATTCTTGAGAAGTTTGAGAACTTTAATATGGTCATGATTGTTGGTAATCACGATGCGTTCTATAAAAATCGATCAGATGTTCACAGTCTCAGTCTATTAAACGCACACAAAAACTTAACAATCGTTGATAGAAACTTAACGATTGAAGCGTTTGATAAAAGAATGCTGTTTGTCCCTTGGAATGGGGAAGTTCCAGATGAAAAGTTTGACTATATCTTCGGACATTTTGAAATTATCAATTTTAAAATGAATAATTATAAGGTTTGTGATCATGGAATGTCTGCTATGGACTTCCTCGCAACCAAAACGAATACTGTTTTTTCTGGACATTTCCACACCCGATACTCTAAAAAGTATAATGAGGGAAATATCCATTATGTTGGAAATACATTTCCACATGATTTCAATGATTATGAGAATGTGAAGGGATATTACACACTTGATATAGAAGACGGTGAACTTGAATTCTTTGAAAATCCAGTCTCTCCAAAATTTGTAAAGATATTTGCTTCTAAAATCAAGGATTATAAAAAGAACGATTTTGAAAACAATGTAGTTAAGCTTATAATCGATATCGATGCTACTGATAAACAAGTTGAGAAGATTCAAACATATGTTTCCAAACATAAACCATTCCAATCACACACTGAATACAATATTGTTGTTAAGACTGTTGATGATGTGGAAGAAATCGATAGTATTGATTTAATGGATTCGATTGATGAGTTTATTGATCAGTTGAAATTGGAAGATGAAAAAAATAAGAGAGTGGAAAGTTTAATGAAAGAATTATATGACCGAAATAAATGAGGGACAAATATGGTGGAGAAAGGGAAGAGAACCAAAATATGGTTCATGGGGCGGTATAAATATTATCCAAAAATTAAAAGATGGTAGATATTATGTATATCAATATCATGAACCCGGTGAACGGAAGGTATTTGATGAGGAATGGATATTAGAAGATTATTTTTTACCAAACTCAGATAAATTATGAAAGAAATAGGTAAATGTTTCGAATGTGAGTCTACAGTAGAATTACACAACCACCATGTAGTTCCTAGATCTCTGGGAGGTGTTAAAACTATAAAGCTTTGTAAATTTTGTCACGGGAAAATACATGGGATAGATTTTACCAATCATGGAATTTTAATAAAAATGGCACTCCAAGTAAAAAAAGAAGAGGGTGTAATCTTGGGTCGTCCTATTGGATCGGGTAAATTGGATAATTTAGATTTACTTAAAAAACACACAGATATTCATTCATGTTTATTGAATAAAATGAGTATCAGAAAGATTGCTAAACATGTTGGATGTGGTCGTTCTACCGTTCAAAGAGTGAAAGAAGCTTTAAATAATGCGTAAAATAACATACAAAACTCTCAAAGTTCAGAACTTCCTTAGTATAGGAAATGATACAGTCACTCTTGAGTTTCAAGATGGGTTGAATCTTATCACAGGTAAAAATATAGATAACCCGGAGCGTAAAAATGCTGTTGGTAAATCTGTGTTGATTGATGCCTATTACTATGCTTTGTTTGGAACGACCATTCGTAATATCAATAAAGAATTTGTAGTTAATAACGTAACCAAAGGTAAAGGATTGATAGAGTTGTGGTTCGATGTTCAAACCGATACTGAAACGAGTTCGTATAAAATTGTTCGTCAGATTAAACCATCTACTGCCGAGTTGTTCAAACTTGGAGCTAAAGAAGAAGATATTTCCAAAGATTCTATCGCAAATACTAACAAGTATATTTGTGAATTGATTGGTTCCAACTCTATAATTTCCAAATCATGTGATATTCTCTCATTGAGTGATAACATTCCATTTATGGCCAAAAAGCCAGAAGAAAAACGTAAGTTTATTGAAGATATTTTTGCTCTGGAAATCTTCGGAAAGATGTTAAAGGATTTAAAGGAACTTATCAAAGATAATAAATCCGATAAATCAGTTTCATCGACCAAATGTGAAGAAATTAAGAACTCGATAACTACTTTAAGAACTCAATTTGAAACTCATAAGAAACAAATTGAAGAACGCGAAGAAAATCTTAAAAAAAGGAAAGATGAAATAGAAAAAAATATCAAGGAAACTAAAGACAAGATGGAATCTCTGAAGTTTATTGAAACCTCAGATCTGGAAATCGAATTATCGAAATATAAAAAGGCTTTAGATAATTTAAACACGAAAATAAGTGATTGTAATATCTCTATATCTCATGAGAGTATGAATATAGGGGGTATGAAATCTAAAATTAAGGATTTTAACTCTATAGAATTTGGCCATAAGTGTTCGAAATGCTTACAAGATATTCCCGCTAATTCCGATCACGTTAAAGAAGAATTAGAAGCATGTGAAAAAATGTTAAAATTTCATACCGATGCTCATAATTCATTTGAAGAAGAATCGGTTAAAACTAAAGCTCTTAAAGACAAAGTTAATTTAAAAATTTCTCAACTAGAAAGTTCAATTTATGATAATAGATTGAACATGAGCAAATGCGATGTATTATCAGCATCTCTAAGTTTATATGAAAAGAATTTAGTAGATTTAAACAATGACTTAAATGATTCATCTGAAGGATTAGATAATTTCGAAGAACTTATAGTTCAAACAGAAGAACGATTGGAGCTTGAAACTATCAATTTTAATGATCTTCTTCAAAAATCAGAAGATTTAGAGACATGTAAGTTTATTCTTGGAGAAGAAGGTATTAAATCATTCATCATTAAGAGACTTTTAGATATGTTGAATGCCTCTGTTCAGAAATATATCACAGAACTCGGCATGACCATGCGTTGTAAGTTTGATGAATACTTTGATGAACAAATAACCAACGATAAAGGTAAGAGTATATCATACTGGAACTTCTCCGGTGGGGAAAGAATGACCATCGACATCGCGTGTGCATGGGCATTTAAAGATATCAAGAGAAAAATATCAGGAGTCTCGAATAATGTAGAATTTCTCGATGAATTCATGGATAAATCCCTTGATGTTGTTGGGTTAGAACGCCTAATTGAAGTATTAAAAGAGAGAATATCTAAAAATAATATGTCAGTATACACAATTTCTCATCGAGTTGAGACACTTAAACATATTGATTCCGAAACGGTGATGTT
>Ga0181346_1001074_pt1 | contig 12024 bp, 18 predicted proteins | sample Su13VDMM15DN_FD_130100 | JGI IMG/M metagenome (GOLD analysis project Ga0181346, IMG submission 130100) | Freshwater viral communities from Lake Michigan, USA - Su13.VD.MM15.D.N | ecosystem: Environmental > Aquatic > Freshwater > Lake | place: USA: Michigan | collected 2013-07-15 | reverse complement strand
CATCATTGCTGGCACAATTAGCACACTTGGCCTTAACTCATACAACATGATTACTGGCGCAAAGGTTGAGGGTCGCAAGATTCTTGAACAGCCCGATCCAGCCTTGCCGTTAGCAGTAACTATGGCTTGGACTGTAGAGGACTTGTTATTTCATGGCCGATCATTCTGGCAAGTACTTGAAGTTAATCCCGAGGATGGCCGACCAACACAGGCTCGCCGCATTGATCCAACTCGGGTTACATTCACAACTGACTTAAATACCCAAGAGATCGTTAACGGCTTTTACATCGAGGGTGGATTACTTCCAGCAACAGGTGTTGGCTCACTAATTATGTTTAGCGGTATTGACGAGGGCATTCTGAACCGCGGTGGTCGCACTATCTCCACAGCTTTGAAATTAGAGGAAGCCGTCCAGAGAATGGCCAGTGAGCCAAATCCAACTATGGTTATTAAAAATTCTGGCGTTGACTTACCACCAGAGCAAGTATCCAGCCTATTGGCACAATGGAAACAAGCCCGGGCTACTCGTTCAACTGCTTATCTTTCTGGCCCACTGGATGTAACCACATTTGGTTACGATGCCGGGCAAATGCAACTTACTGAATCACGCTTAAACACCGCAGCTGAAATTGCGCGTATGTGCAACATCCCTGCTTGGTACATCAACGCAGAATCAGCCAGCGCGACTTATTCCAACGTAAGCCAAGAGCGCAGAAGCCTTGTTGATTTCTCATTACGCCCATACATGAGCTGCATTGAGGAACGCTTAACAATGGTAGATGTCACACCAAGAGGCCAAAAGGTTCGCTTTGATCTAGATGATTACCTACGCGGTAACCCACTAGAGCAGATTGAAGTGCTTGGCAAAATGCTTGATTACGGCTTAATTAGCGTAGATGAAGCGCGTGAGGAAATGGATCTCGCACCGAGAGGAAATGAAGCAAATGCAACTTAATTTTGAGGGTCAAGTATTGGCCGCATCAGTTGAAACCAGAACCATTAGAGGTTTGGTTGTACCGTTTGGCAAAAGTGGAAATACATCCGCTGGCCCAGTTCGTTTTGAATTTGGCGCATTTGGTGACATTGATCCAAGCCAAATTATTCTTAATGCCGAGCATGACAGAACCCGTCCCCTTGGCAGAGGCATTGGAGATTCTTTAGAGGTAACCCCTGCTGGAATCTCGATGGCTTTCAAGATCGCGCCAACTAACGCTGGCAATGATGCGCTTGTAGAAGCAGCCGAGGGACTACGCCCGGCATTTAGCATTGAAGCCAAAGTCAATGAATACACAGTTGATAAAGGCGTGATGGTTGTTGCATCAGCAAATCTAGAAGCCGTTGCACATGTAACTAACCCAGCATTCAAGGATGCTCAAATTTCTGATGTAGCAGCTACAGAGGAAACCCCAGAAACCACCGAGGCGGAACAACCTGCCGAGGAACAACCACAGGAGATCACAGTGGAAGAAACAACCGCACCAGTGGCAGATGAAGTGACCGCAGCCGCGGTTGTTCACGCCGCAGCACCAGTGGCCTACGTAAAGCCTCGTAGCCCGATTAACAGCCAAGCCTCGTACTTGGAACACAGCATCAAGGCCAAAATGGGCAACCATGATTCAGCCCAATATGTTATGGCAGCCGATGATTCATTCAGCACGAACCCAGCGTTCACCCCAGTGCAGTATGTAAACAGCGTTATTGACACATCCATTGGCTCACGTCCAGCCATTGATGCAATTGGCTCACGTGCCATCACTGCATCAGGCATGGTTATTAGCCATCCAAAAATCACAACCAGCGGAACTGTTGCAGACACCAACGAAGGTGCAGCACCATCCGAAACTGGAATTGTGTCCTCATACGTCAACCTAGATGTAAACAAGTTTGCAGGAATGCAACGTTACTCAGTAGAACTACTAGAGCGTTCATCCCCAGACTTTTTCCAAGCAATGGTTGATAACATGACACGTGCCTACAACAAGGCAACCGATGCAGCAGTTATTGCAGCCCTAACCGCAGGTGGCACACAAGCTACAGCAGTTGCAGCAACATCCGCAGGCATCATTTCCTACGTATCAACCGAAGCCCCAGCTGCTTACCTAGCAACAGGTGAACTTCCAAGCGCATACATTGCAGGAACTTCACAGTGGTCATTGCTACTTGGTGCAACCGATTCAACCGGTCGCCCAATCTACAATGCTTACAACCCACAGAACAACGGTGGCGTTGCAGGCCCACAGTCGCTACGCGGTAACGTACTTGGACTTGATCTGTACGTAGATCCAAATGCAGTTGCAACAACTATCGATGAGTCAGCATTCATTGTGACCCCATCAGCTGTTGCAATCTACGAATCACCAATCCTACGTATGTCAACAAACGTAGTAACATCTGGCGAAATCGAAACAATGCTTTACGGTTACTTGGCCGTAGGCGTTTTGACCGCTGGTGGAGTTCGTCGCTTTAACCTGACCTAAGTCAGCGTTAGTTAGAAGTGTGGGGGGTGCGGCCCTGTGCCCCCCACACACTTCAATAGATAAGGATTTGAGATGGCATTAATTACACTAAGCGAGCTAAAAGCCGTACTTGGTATTGGTGACATCTATGCTGATGCAATCGTGCAGGCAGTTGCAGATAGTGCCGAAAACATAATTCTTTCTTACTTAATCTTTGATGATGTATCTATTGTGGGCGCAGAATTAAATAACAACGTGGCTCGGTTTTATTGCCATGACAATACTTTCGTAGTCGGTCAGGCTTTAACTGTAAGCAAGTGTGGCGCACCATTTGATGGTTCACGCACAGTAACCAAAGTTGGATACGACGAATACGGCGTATCATTTTTTGAAGCTGCAATCACCAATGCAGACATCACCAAGAGGTCAATCATTCCTAATGGCCGAGCAGTATTGACCAGCCAAGCCGCTTTATATGATTCTGTGCCGGAAGTTCGCGAAAGTGCGCTTGCCGTAGCATGCGACATCTGGATCACTCGTACAGGCACACTAGGCCAGCAAGGTGTTGACTTCCAAAGTCCAGCACCGTACCGCCTAGGCCGTTCTATGCTTACCCGAGTGTCAGGCCTACTAGGCAAGCACCTAGACACCCGAGGCTACCTTGGCTGATCTAGCAACATACCGGGCTAACCTTTCCGCAACTCTTGCAGCTGCTGGTCGGGTTGTTTACGCATACCCAAATGAGAACATCACCCCACCTGCCATTGTGCTTGTACCGGGATCGCCTTACATTACAGTAAGTGCCATCGGTGGAGCGCGTTGCAATGTGCGCTTTGACATCACAGTCATTGTAAATGCAGCTGATAACCAAGCAGCTTTGAAAAACTTGGAAACCTTAATTTTTTCAGTGACCGACCTATTAGCCAATAACATTTCTTTACTTGGTGGATGGTCGCAACCAACAGTTCAGCAAATCGGAAACGCCGACATGCTAATCAGCCAACTCAACATCGAGATGGTCACAACCAACTAGGAAAGGCAAGTCATGCCAGCAACATACATAACTGGTCGGAATATGACACTAACCATTAACTCGGTGTCGTACGCAGATCAAGCATCAACAGTTACACTTGAAATGGAAAATAACCAACAAGTGCTTGAAGTCCTATCAGGTCGCGCTTACAAGACTGTAGATAAGACTGCAACACTTAATGTAGAAATGTATCTCGACGATTCCGCATCACCGGGAATTATTAGCGCATTATGGGATGCAGCCAAAAACGCACCTGACACTGCATTGGCATTCTCATTTGATGTCGGCCCGGGCGATACATTTACTGGCAACGTATTTCCAGTGTTCCCAACCGTTGGTGGCGCGGCCACTGACGTATTAACAACCAGCCTCAGCTTTATTGTTGAGGATGGATCAGTATCCAGAGCCTAACGAATAGAACAGGGCAACCATTATGCAATACACAATTACAACAAAACAGGGCAACAACTACATAGTGAGTGATGAAAACGCTTGGTTGTGGATTGAGATTGAAAGAGAACTCGGTTACACAGTTAGCCAAGCGGCAGAAAAAATGAGCCAAGGCTCGCTGGATGTCATAACATGCATGCTTTACAAGGCCGCTAAGGCCCAAGGGCATACTAAGTTACCAAGCCAGCAAGCATGGGTCACCAATGAGTTTGAAACCTTTGAGGTGGTCGAGGAAAGCCCAAAAGAGAACTCGCTGACGGACTCGTCAGAATAGCAGTTGTCACCGGGATACCTTTATCGGATCTGTACCAATGGTCACTCGCAGACATCAACACAGCCTTAAAGCTGATAACAGAGAGGAATGGTCATGGCTGACAAAGTAACAGTTAAAATGACCCCTGACTCTCGGGATCTAAAATCGCTATACAAGGCATTTCGCGAAATGGATGAGGGCGCAAAGAAAGCCCTAAAAGATGATGTAACAAGCATTAGCCAGTGGTCAGCCACAGAAATGCAAAGCAGCTACAACTTAAACCCATTGCCAGCCCAAGCCCAAAAGGTTGCAGCTACAATCCGAGCCAACAAAGATCGGATACCTAATGTCACAATCGGTGGCAGTAAAGGTCGGTTTAGTGGTGGGGCTGTATCTGGTCAAGTTTTGTTTGGTTCAGAATTTGGTGGCCCAGCACTTTTTGAAAATGGTGGTCGACGCTTTCCTGATCGCTCACCTGCCCAAGGTCGAGGAAACGAGGGCTACGGCATTTTCTTAACACTTAAAAGAATCCAACCAGAATTAACACGCCGTTGGAAAGATGCGGTTACTAAAAGAGTTATAGAAAAGTGGGATGACAACAATGGCTGACGTGAGAACACTCAAACTTAATTTGCTTGCTGATGTAGATCAATTTGGCCGAAGTCTTGCACAAGCAGATAACGATACTAAAAGCTTTACAAAGAAACTAGGTAAATACGGCAAAATGGCCGCAGCTGCTTTTGTAGTTGCTGGCGCAGCTGCCGCAGCCTATGCAGTCAAAATTGGTATTGATGGTGTAAAGGCAGCAGTTGAGGATGAGCAAAGTCAAAAGCAACTTGCCGAAGCCCTAAAAAATACAACCAACGCCACGGATGCACAGATCAAGTCCACCGAAGATTACATTACTAAGCAACAATTAGCCTTTGGTGTAGCCGACACAAAGTTACGCCCGGCACTTGCTAATTTAGCCCGCGCCACTGGTGATGTTGGCAAGGCTCAACAACTTACAAACCTAGCCCTAGATATTGCAGCCGGTACTGGCCGCGATTTAGAAACAGTATCGCTGACACTTGCCAAGGCTTACAACGGCAACATTGGTGCGCTTACTAAGTTGGGCATTCCACTTGATGAAAACATTAAGAAAACTAAAGATTTCAACGTAGTCCAAGATGAACTTGTACGGTTATTTGGTGGCGCGGCCAAGGCCAACACCGAAACCTACGCAGGGCAATTGGCTATTGTTACCGAGCGGGTTGGCGAACTTAAAGAATCCATTGGTGTGGCATTACTACCAACCATGAAAGTATTGCTTGAAGAAGTTAACAAAGTTGCCAAAGGATTCAGTGGGGAAGACCCAGAGGGATTAAGCAATCGTGCGAGAGAACTAGCTGGAAATTTTGAGGGCGACGGCGCGTTTAGTTTAGGCGGCGCACTAAGAGCGGTCGCGGATGCTTTTAGTAATTTATTCTCAACCGTTACAGATGGTGGCCCGGGCGCTGCGAGCATGATGGAACGAATTGCAGCATCATTAGAAACGGTTGCAAATGCAATAAACGCTATTTCAAATGCTTACCAAGCCGCCCTGCCTGCATTGCGATTTATTCAAAATCCGCTTAACATAAATCTTCCAGAGGCAGGATTTACGCCTCGACCAAAGGCAAGAGCAGCTGGTGGTTCAGTCATGGGTGGTCAGGCATACCGTGTTGGCGAGTTTGGCCCTGAACTCTTTGTACCAAATGGATCGGGATCGATACGACCTAACAGTGCTGGTGGACAAAATGTAACTATCAACATGAACGGCATTATCGATGGTGAATCTGCTCGCCGATCAATAGAGAAACTCCTACAAGATAGCGCAAGGCGCACAGGCGCAGTCAACTTTGTTGGGGCAACACTGTGACCGTATACACGCCATACCCAAAAGTAATCTTTGCTGGGGTCAATGAGTATGCAGATAACACAATCAGCAACATTTCAATAAGTCTTGGCCGCCGCGACATTTACGAGCAAGCCTTAGTCGGCATTGCCAATGTAAGGCTTTGGACTGATGCAGATACCGCGCTAAACGTAAACCTATCCGACAGCATTCAGATTCAGGTCAAGGACTCAACCAACACTTACCGGACGATCTACACAGGCACAATTTCCGATCTCGACATCAGCCTTGATGCTTATGGCAGTGAGGGATCAGTGGCGGTTTACAGCATCACAGCCGTTGGCCCACTAGCAATCCTTAATCGCTTTACAACTGGCGGTGATGGATTCGCCAAAGAGTTTGACGGCACAAGAGTGCTAAACATTCTCTCCGATGCATTCCTAGAAAATTGGGAGGAAGTTGTTCCAACTCTTACTTGGTCAGCTGTGAGCAGCCTTGCCACATGGGCCAACTGGGGTGGAACTAACCAGACTTTGGTTGATGATTTGGTGGCCGACATTGATACACCCGGAACATACGAGTTGACGGCCTACAACAGCGGTGTGGCTAATGCCTTAACACTTGCCCAAGATGCTGCCCAATCAGGTCGAGGATTCCTTTATGAAGCCCCTGACGGGTCTATTCACTACGAGTCCTACACGTCCAGAGCGACACAGACACCGCTTACCCTTACAGATGATGACCTGCTCGCCGTAGGACTGCGACAGGCCGCCCAGTGGTCAGAGATCGTCAATGACGTGACCTTGACCTACAAAGCCAATGCCGAGGTGTATGCAGCGGATTACACAAGCCAGCAGTCTTACGGCGAACTATCAGGCACTCGATCTACGCAGCTGGAAAACCTTGCAGATGCCCAAGCCCAAGCCAACTCATTTTTGGAAAGTCGGGCTTACCCACGCACATACCCAGAGGAACTAACTGTGCCACTGCACAGCCCAACGGTTAGCGATGCCACCCGGGATGCTTTAATTTTGATGCACGTTGGATCAGCCGTGTATACACAAGATTTGCCAGCAGTATTTGGTGGCACATTTGATGGCTTTGTCGAGGGCATCAAGTGGAATCTTGACCGCTACACAGCCACAATGACATTGATTTGCTCGGCAATTTCCGAGACATACCCGAACCAAGTTTGGCTGCAAATCGCGCCAACCGTTACTTGGGCGGGGTATACTCCAACTACGACAGAATGGCAGGATTTATAGCATGGCAACAACCACCCCGAACTACGGCTGGCCAGTACCAACCAGCACTGATTACGTCAAAGATGGCGCAACAGCCATTGAAGCATTGGGCGACGCTATCGATGCAACTGTTTTTGCTAATGCTTCGGGATTAGTTTTAATCAAAACTCAAACTATTGGCGCAGCAGTTTCAGCAGTAACAGTTACTGGGGCTTTTAGTACAACTTATGACAATTACAAAATAGTCATTGCTAATATCGTTGCATCAACAGATACAGACATGAAAATGACATTAAACGGTTCGGCTGGTAGTACTTACAATTGGGCAGGACTTTATCAAAACTACGGAACAACAAGCACTAATTCAGGTGCGGCAACTTTTGGTTCATGGTTTCTTTCAACAAGTGGTACTTCAACAGTCAATGTAAATATTGAACTTCAAAATCCATTTTTAACAAGTAGGTCAAGTTTTCAGGCCAGTTATGCCAACAATACGAGTAATGGCCACTATCGTGGCTACGATAACAACGCAGCTAGTAGTACAGCGTTTACGCTTGTACCATCAGCTGGTACTTACACGGGCGGAACTATAGCCATTTACGGTTACAAGAAGTAGGAAAAATGACCAACCCTTTAATTCAAATTGACGATTTAGTACGCGAAATGACGGACGAGGAATACGCTGCATATTTGGCAGAAATTTCAGAAGTACCTGAAACCGAATAAAACTAACGACAGGGCCATGACACGAAAGGGCAACTCATGGCCTTACCAATTAAGAACGGCAAGATTACAACTGCCTATAAAAAGCCAGGCAAGATGTGGTCAAAGGGCTACCACACAGGCGTTGACTTTGCAGTACCCACCGGCACACCTGTGTTGGCAGTAGCTGACGGCAAGATCGAAAACGCCAACTGGGGCAAGAGTTATGGCAATCAAGTGGTGGAAAAATGTGATGGCGGCTGGGTAATCTATGCACACCTAAACGCTGTACGAGTTAAGCCAGGTGCAACCGTTACTAAAGGCCAGATCATCGGTGAATCTGGTAACACAGGAAACTCATCAGGCCCACATTTACATTTTGAAATGCGCGATAACATCCGCTGGTCCGCTGGTAAGGACCTAGATCCAAAGGAGATCTTGGCATTATGAACAAAACCAAAAACATCTTATTAAGAATGGTTGCAGTCTTTGCAGCTAGTAGCCTGTCAGTCGTAGGCGCATCAGCCGTTGCAGGTGTTGAACCAGCTAAGGCAATCATCATTGCTGGCATTGGTGGCGTGGCAGTAGTTATCGAGGGACTAGCCCGAGCATTCCTCAAAGACGGCAACCTAGATGATGCAGAGATCAACGACATCTTTACGGATGCCGATAAGAAACTAGAAAAATGAGCCAACTTTGGAAAGTCGACAGCGGTAAGTCAAAGCAAACCATTCCACCAAAAGTTTGGACTTGGGTTGAATACCCAAAGGGAATTGCCTACAAGGTCGACAAGGCTGGCCAGTGGGAATGGATCACAATTTTGCGCGTGGAGTTTAGCAAAGGCGGCTCGGTACTGCGTGGCCGCTTTGGTCGCTACCCTGGCACTGACAAGTTAGATGAAACTGGCCACGATGATAAGAACATCGGCGGCTGGGATGGCAAGGTTTATCACCTGCACTGGTCACACACCATTGACTGCGATCCGACAATGCCGGTGGGCTTTTGGATCTGGCATGATTCAGCTGCTCCGATAGTCCTAGATGGCAGACAGATCAAGGCCAAATTAGTCTGATGAATAAGCCTTTGAGAGTGGCAGTTGTCGCTTTCATCGTAGGGGCCACGATGCTATTGCAACAGCCCAAAGCATTCGCCGCAACTGGCTTTGCCGAGATTACTTGTGGCGATCCGATAACTGGCGAGCAGAGGACATTCTCAACTGGTTGGGATAACTCGAACCCATACTTTGAGGGTAAGGGGAACATCGCTCAACTTTATTGTGAGGGTGGCTGGGCTGGCCCATACACAATTTACATAAGTGACTCTTTGCCACCAGATGATCCACAACGCTACTACGCAGGAATAATTCCAACACCCTTACCATCTGAACCTCCACCAGTTAATCCAACACCTATACCCGAGCCAATAATCACACCGAGCGACACCCCGATGCCAGAGCCAACACCGACACCAAGCCCGAGCGATCCGCCAGTGCCGCAGCCTGTGGTCACTGATGAGCCAACCCCGTTGCCAGTAGTTGAGCCAGAGCCAATCCCAGAGCCGACACTAGAACAAACACCAGAACCAGAACCAGAACCACAGCCAACAGACTTAGTAATAGAACCCGAACCAAGCGCCGAACCATCCGAACCACCTCTTGAGCCAATTTTAGAGCCAACCGATGTGGAATTGGTGGAAGCGGTGGATGAGTTGTACCCAGACATCATGGATGGATTAAGCCAGGATGAGGCAGTTGCCTTGGCTGAATTGCTGACCGAGTTTACAGCTGACGAGGCAATTACCTTTGAGGCCTTTGAGGAGTCGGGCTTGGACTATGAGGATCTACCGCCAGAGCAGCCAATCATGCTAGAAAACGGCGTAATCCTTGAGGCTCAAGTGGCTGATGCTATTGAGATTTTTGCAACTGTCGATGAGCTGCTGTCCACAATCTTTAGTAAGCCGGGCAAAGCCATCATGGCAGCTGCAAACATTGGGGCAGACATGACCCCGATTGAACGTGAGGAAAACCAAAGCGTGGTAGTTGGCGCAATCGTTGTTGCCAACATTGCAAGCAGTATAAGGAGAATAAAGTGAAGTGGCTCAAGAAGTATGTGACGGCCATAACGGCTGACACCTACACTTATGTGGGATTACTCATTGCCTATTTCACCCTAGATGGATCAGCAAAAAAGGTTACAGGGCTACTGATAATCATCGGGGTTGTAATCTGGCTGGTATCTCTACCATTACGCGATAACGACACGCCCGAGGAATAACCTAGATACTATGTCAGGTATTGTCATAGTATGTCACTAAGGAAAGGGATCAAATGGATAAGTATCTAACCGCTAAAGAGGCAGCTGACAAACTGCGGGTAAGTGAACGCACACTTATTAGGTGGGAAAAGTCAGGGGCATTAAAGCCCAAGCGCATCGGCGGCGTTAAGAGATACAAAGCCAGCGATCTCGACAAATAGAAAAGGAAACAGGGCATGGGACTATTAACGATTTTAGGCTTTGGCTTATTCTTTATTATCGGCGTAGTTGTCGGTGTAGCAGTAGAGAATAATCACCAAGAGCAGTCACTAAGGCGCAAGGAACTTGACTACCGCCGATGGGCGCAAGGTCAACGCACAATCGAGGATGAGATGATCTCTGATGGATGGCGAAAAATCTGATGGCATTTGATCTAGAAAGTTATGTAACCGTTCAGGAACGGATCAAAGAGTTTTATGCCAAGTACCCCGAGGGTTCATTGCAATTTGAATTTAAGGGAATACTTGAGGGGTCGCCTTTGATGATGTGGGGTATCGCTTACGCATACCGAACACCTGATGATGAACGCCCAGGCATCGGCACAGCTGCCGAACTGATTGAGGGCAAAACTCCCTACACAAAGGGCAGTGAATTACAGAATCTGGAATCATCTGCCTGGGGTCGCTGTTTGGCCGCACTTGGGCTAGGAATCAGTAAGGGCATTGCATCCAAGCAAGAAGTGCAAGCTGCTAAGGATCGTCAAGCACCTGGACCGGCAAAGCCAAAAGAGGTTGACCCTTGGGCCTTAACTGATGAACCTGATTTGAGTGTGCCACAATGTGCTCACGGTGACATGAGGCGTAAGACTGGCCTTAAGAAAGATGGCACACCATACGCAGGTTATGTCTGCAAGATAGGTGCAGATGGTCAGCGTTGCGAGGCAATTTGGGATCGGTCATGATCTGCGAGCATGGGGCTGATGCCCCTAAGTTTTGCGCGATCTGTCGGCATCAGGGAATCATGGGCAAGGTCGAGGGAATTACCCTGGCTAAAGATTCACAGCTGAACTGGCACAACGAAGCAGTGATTTGCATACGCCAGATGGCTCGCACAGGTAAACCCTTTACCGCCGAGGATGTAGTTAATGAGATTGGCGCACCAGGGGGATCAGGCAAAGTCATTGGGGCGGCCTTTAACACAGTCGCACGATCTGGCATGATCTGGCGATGTGGGGAACGCCCGGCAGACCGTAAGTCAAGCCATCGCAGAATGTTGGCAGTGTGGCGCGGTGGACAGGTACAAGAGCAAGTGAGGTTATTCGATGGGAACTGATGCTGACATCATGCGCTGCACTTGTGGCGCTTGGTATTACATAGGCAAGCCGTGTGGCTTTTGTGAGAAATGGCAAAATCGTGGATGAGATTGAAAGGGTATTGGAAAACATAATGAAAGAACCAATTTCAAGCGATGCAGTTTGGGCAAGTATTGAGGGCAAGATACGAGGTCATTATCTAGCAGCTCAAAACCTGCCAGCATCATGTCCCCAATGCGCCAAGATACTTGAGCCAGTTGATTTCGGCGTCGATCCAGACAGTAACGAAAGACTATGGGTAACACACTGTTGTGGTAATTGGGATAAGTATCTGGAGAAATTAGGGCCAGCAGATCTAATTTAAAAACAAACGACACGCGGATCCCAAGAAAGAACCGCGTGCCGTTCATTACGATGATAACATCGTGAGCCTCAACACTCTAGTT
>Ga0181346_1001072_pt1 | contig 12027 bp, 4 predicted proteins | sample Su13VDMM15DN_FD_130100 | JGI IMG/M metagenome (GOLD analysis project Ga0181346, IMG submission 130100) | Freshwater viral communities from Lake Michigan, USA - Su13.VD.MM15.D.N | ecosystem: Environmental > Aquatic > Freshwater > Lake | place: USA: Michigan | collected 2013-07-15 | reverse complement strand
AGATAAATTACTTTCACCTCCTACAACTGCTGATTGTCCTCCTGACGCTGTGTTTGCATACCCTGCTCCTACAAATGCGTCATCTGCACAAGTGGCATTATATCTACCACTAACTGTACCACTTGCATATCCTATTGCTCTGTTATTTTGTCCACCTGCTATTGTACTTCTGTTACCTGACGCTGTATTACTTGCACCACCACCTACAAAAGAAAATGCTCCTGATGCTGCATTACTACTTCCTCCTACTATTACAGAACAAGCCGCTGATGCTACGTTTGATATACCACCTCCTACAAACGTGCGATATTGTGATGCTGTATTAGAACTACCTCCTGCCACAACACTTGAATAACTACTTGATATATTAGAATTACCTCCTCCAATAAAAGCAAAATAACTAGATGCTGTGTTTAATTGACCTCCTACTATTGAAGTGGCTAAAAAATTAGCTACATTACATCTACCTCCTAAAACTGCTGAACAAGTTCCTGAAGCTACGTTACTAATGCCACCTCCTACAAATGATTGACATCCTGATGCTACGTTACTAATGCCACCTCCTACAAGCCCCATATATCCACTTGCTGTATTAGTATAACCTGATACAACACCTGAATACACTCCACTTGCAGTGTTTCCATATCCACCTAAAGCAGCAGAATAATTATTTGTAGCATTATTTGCAACACCACATCTAACTGAAGAACAAGTTCCTGCTCCAAGCACAATAACAGCACCTACACCACTTGAACCACTAGAACCTGCTGTTCCACTACTTCCACTTGTTCCACTGCTTCCTGATGAACCACTGCTTCCACTTGAGCCACTTGAACCACTAGATCCACTAGATGCACTGGTTCCACTTGAGCCTGAACTTCCAGCTGTACCACTGCTTCCACTTGATCCGCTTGAACCAGAGGTGCCACTAGATCCTGAACTTCCTGATGAAGCACTCGTACCACTAGACCCACTAGATCCTGAAGAGCCTGAACTGCCTGAAGATCCACTTGAAGCAGATGTTCCACTAGTTCCACTGCTTCCACTTGAACCAGATGTACCTGAGCTTCCACTAGAACCACTTGTAGCACTTGTACCACTAGACCCTGATGTTGCACTAGTTCCTGAACTTCCACTGCTTCCTGATGAACCTGATGAACCAGATGACCCACTGGTTGCAGAAGACCCACTAGTTGCAGATGTGCCACTAGATCCACTTGACCCTGATGTAGCTGATGTTCCTGAAGAACCATCTGTTCCTGAACTTCCTGAGGAAGCACTTGTACCAGAACTAGCTGATGTACCTGAAGACCCACTAGATGCTGATGAACCACTAGTTCCAGCTGTAGCTGAGCTTCCACTTGTACCACTGCTTGCTGAGCTTCCACTAGAACCAGATGTACCAGAGGTTCCATCCCCTCCACTAGCACCATCTAAATTTATTATCCATGCACTATATGTTCCTCCTCCTGTTACACTTGTTGGAGCAGCAAACACTAGTATTCCTGTTATAGCATCATATGATATGATTTCACACTCTTGGAAATTAAAAGCATCATACACCACAATGATTGATTGAGCCACTGTATAAGCAAGGGCTGTTCCAACCGTAATTGTTCCTGCGTTACCAAGAGTAAATGTTGTTGTTGATGTGGTGGCATACTTATCTCCTGATAGTCCTGAAGAAGCACTTGTTCCAGATGAACCACTAGATGCTGAAGACCCAGAACTTCCTGATGTACCACTAGACCCACTAGAACCACTGCTTCCTGATGATGCACTAGTTCCAGATGACGCACTTGTTCCACTAGATCCACTTGTTCCTGTTGTTCCACTTGAACCTGACGTACCACTAGACCCATCAGTTCCTGAAGAACCAGAACTTGCACTCGTACCACTAGTTCCACTAGAACCACTACTTGCAGATGTACCACTAGAACCACTAGATCCAGAGCTCCCTGAAGAAGCACTTGTACCTGAACTTCCAGACGTACCAGAACTGCCTGATGATCCACTTGTACCACTAGTTCCTGAACTAGCTGATGTGCCACTAGAACCATCTGTACCACTAGAACCATCTGTTCCTGAGCTGCCAGAGGTTCCTGAGCTTGCACTAGAACCAGATGAACCAGATGAACCTGATGTACCACTAGAGCCTGATGAACCAGAGCTTGCTGATGTACCTGAACTGCCTGAAGATCCTGATGTTCCACTTGAACCACTAGAGCCATCTGTTCCTGAACTTCCTGATGTTGCTGATGTTCCACTAGAGCCAGATGTACCAGAGCTTCCGCTTGTTCCATTTGTACCACTAGTACCACTACTTGCTGATGTTCCATTAGTTCCACTAGTACCACTAGACCCACTTGTACCACTAGAACCATCTGTACCACTAGAACCATCTGTTCCATGTGTACCACTAGTACCACTACTTGCAGATGTACCTGATGTTGCTGATGAACCACTTGAACCAGAGCTTCCAGATATACCACTTGTTCCATTCTTTCCACTAGTTCCACTTGTTCCTGTTGAGCCTCTTCTACCACTTGTACCACTAGAACCAGATGTACCACCAGTTCCTGAACTTCCTGTATAACCACTTGATCCTGATGTGCCATTTGTTCCACTAGTTCCACTGCTTCCATTTGTTCCAGATGTACCATTAGTACCAGACGTACCAGTGGTACCAGACGTACCACTAGTACCAGAGGTACCAAATCCTGCAGTAGCAAAAGCTGCTTCTATTTTTTCTAGAGCAGTTTGGATATTATCATTAGTATTAATCCCTGTATATATCAAATTAGGACCCTCATAGAATACACAAACGGCATTCAATATCACTGGACACATTTCTGCTGAGCAAGATATATTCATATAATTAATTGTTTTTTAATATGTTTACTTCTGTTTCTAAAGCTTCTACTCTATCTTTTAATTCCTTGAAGGCATTTATATAAGAAGCATACACTGCATCTTTTTCGAATTGTAATATTGGATCGCCATCTATCTCACCTCCTACATTTCCTTTACTATCAATCTTATCAATTGGATGATGAGTAATGATTTCAGGTACAACTTGACAAACCTCTTGAGCTATGAAACCATATCTTCTAAAGTTACTACAATCGCCATTGAATACAAAAGAGACAGGTTGTAATTGTGTTAATTTATCTAGACTATAAGTAAGTGGACGTATTGAATGCTTCATTCTACAGTCTGAAGTTCCGCCATTCACATTACAGATATTGTTTGCGTAGAAGTACATTGCTGCTGATGAGGCAATTCCACATCCTGCTATAAATGAGCAACCATGAGTAATGGTGTTATTTCTTCCTCCTAATATAGCACCAAAATCACCTCCTGTACATACGTGGTTTGCAAAACCTCCTAGTATAGAGGCATATTGAACTTCAACACTATTAGATTCTCCTCCTGCTAAAGTACCTCTTGTTCCAGAAACTAAGTTATTGTATCCACCTCCAAGAGTGCTCCATGCTCCTGATCCTGTATTTAATTGACCTCCTCCTAAAGCTGAACAAGCACCTGATGATATATTAGAAGCACCTCCTCCTACAAATGTATTGTAGCCTGAAGCTGTATTACTTGTACCAGATACGACTCCACCAAAAGGTCCTGAAGAGCTGTTACCTTGACCACCCCCTACAAAAGATTTAGATGCAGCTGCTGAATTGCTTAATCCTCCTACTACAGTTGCTCCACTGCCACCACCTGCTATATTAGAACTACCACCAGCTATAGTAGAACAAGCTCCTGAAGCTGCATTTGAAATACCACCTCCTACAAATGAATAATATCCACTAGCTGTGTTATTTCTACCACCTGCAATAGCAGAAAAACTAGCACAAGGTGTATTGTTATATCCTCCTCCTACAAATGAATAAGCACCTGGAGAACTATTGTATCTACCGCTAAAAGTTCCTGAATATGCACCATTGGCATTGTTTGCTCTACCGCCTCCTAAAGCAGCCCAATCGTAATTAGCTGTATTAGCTTGTCCTCCTCCTAAGAAAGAACGATATCCAGAAGCTGTATTAACGTGTCCTCCTACTAAAGCAGAACCTGTACCTGATGCAGTGTTAGTTGTACCTGAACCTACAAAAGAACATACTCCTGAAGCTGTATTTCCTGTGCCACCTGCTACTGTTGAGTGTGTACCTGAAGCTCCATTAGATTGACCACCACCTACTGTTGAATAAGCACCTGAAGCTAAATTGCTATCACCGCCTGCAATTGTAGCTCTTGTTCCTGATACTGTATTAAGTATACCTCCACCAATAGTAGCTACGTATGTTCCACTACAAGTTATATTTTGATAGCCACCACCAATAACTGAACGAGAACCTGCTGCTATGTTATTATATCCTGCACCAATAAAAGAAGTAGTTCCGCCAGGTGTACAGTTATTACATCCTCCTGCAATAGCTGAACAATCACCACTTACTATGTTGTTTTGCCCACCCCCTACAAATGAGTGAACTGCTGATGCCTGATTTGATTGCCCCCCTGCTATGGTAGAACAAGCTCCTGAAGCTATATTTGATACACCTCCACCTATTGTAGAATATCCTCCTGAAGCAGCATTATCACTTCCACCTGCTATTACAGACCTACCCCCTGTTGCTGCTTGACCACTTCCACCTCCAACTGTTGAATAAGTATTGTTTGCAGTGTTTCTATAGCCACCTCCAACAGTTGAACCATAGCCACTTGAGGTGTGGCAATAACCTCCTGAAACTGTTGAAAAAGTAGCTAAAGACCTACTATTATAACCACCACCTACAAATGAATGTCCTCCTATTGTACAGTTTAAACAACCACCACCTACAGCAGAACAAGCTCCTGAAGCTATATTTCTTATACCACCACCTACCACAGCATAAGCTGCTGTAGACCTGTTACAATATCCTCCTGATATAGTAGAATATGTATTACTTGCTATGTTGTTATCACCGCCACCAAGTACTGAATAGTTTCCTGAAGCTGTATTAGACGAACCGCCTCCCACAAAAGACCTGTTTCCTGTTGCATTGTTTCCAAGACCACCTGCTACAGTTGACCAAGGAGTTGTTGCATTATTGCTATTACCACCACCAATAGTTGAACAAGCTCCTGAAGATGCGTTTGAACCCCCACCTCCAATAGCAGAATGTGAACCTGTTGCTCTATTTTGATAACCTCCACTGATTGTGCTAAATTGACCTGTAGCATTGTGCTGAAAACCGCCTCCTATGAATGAGTAAAATCCTACATTACATTTTGTAGGTAGAGATGTAAATATTGTACCATTCCATACACCACCTGTTGAGTTATGACCTATACCACCTACTATAGCTGCATAGTTTGCACAAGTTGCTGTAAGAGCAGTATAAATATAGTTATAATGACCACCTGCAATTACGTTACCATAACTACCTTGTACTATACAGTTATTTCTACCTCCACCTATAAATCCTGCATATCCTGCATTTCCATTTTCTATACCACCCCCTGTAACTGCATAAGTTCCACTCATTGAGTTATCAATACCACCACCTATGAAAGCATAGTTTGAGGATATATTATTAACCCTACCACCTGCTATTGTGGAAATATAACCACTCTGAGTATTATCATACCCACCCCCAATAAAACCAAAAGCACCTGAAGATAAATTCGTGTATCCACCACCAACCATTGAATAACTTCCACAAGAAACGTTTTCCCTACCACCTGAAATAGTAGCGTATCCTGCTGATGCAGTATTTGCCCTACCTCCTCCAATAGCTGAACAACCTCCTGAAGCTGTATTAGCATTACCACCTGCAACTGTTGCACTTCCACCTGAAGCAGTACTACTTGCCCCTCCTGCAATTGTTGCAAAATTTGCATTAGCAGTATTACTATCACCTCCTGAAACTGTTGTTCTATATGCTGAAGAAGTATTATAAATACCTCCACCAACAAATGAACGATAACCTGAAGCTGTATTTCCATATCCACCTCCAACAGTTGATTGGTTTCCGCAAGATGTATTGGCTTGACCACCTCCAATAAACGAAGCATTTGCTACTGAATTATTACCTTGACCACCACCTATAAAGCTACATACACCTGATGCTGTGTTAGTAATTCCACCCCCAGCAAATGAATAAGCTCCAGAAGCCACATTACCTACAGCATCTCTCACAGAAGAACATGTTCCTGCACCAAGTACAATAACCGCACCAACACCAGAAGAACCACTAGAACCTGCTGTTCCACTTGAACCAGATGATCCACTTGTTGCTGATGTACCACTAGAAGCTGATGTACCACTAGAGGCAGACGTACCACTAGAACCAGAAGAACCAGATGAACCACTAGATCCACTAGAGGCTGATGTTCCACTAGAACCACTTGATGCACTTGTTCCACTAGATCCACTAGAGGCAGATGTTCCTGAAGAACCACTTGTTCCTGTTGTACCACTTGAACCACTTGTTCCTGTTGTACCAGATGATCCACTTGTACCACTACTTCCTGATGACCCACTAGATCCACTTGTACCAGTAGTTCCTGAAGATCCTGAGCTTGCAGATGTACCTGAGCTTCCAGAGGAGCCACTAGTTCCAGATGAACCAGAACTTCCAGAGCTTGCTGATGTACCATTAGTACCACTAGTTGCAGAACTGCCTGATGTACCACTTGAGCCATCTGTACCACTGCTTCCTGAGCTTCCACTAGTTCCACTAGAACCACTGCTTGCTGATGTTCCACTAGTACCATCAATACCAGATGTACCACTAGAGCCACTAGTACCTGAAGATCCTGTTAATCCACTAGACCCACTAACACCACTAGAGCCACTTGAACCTGATGTACCACTAGAACCATCACCACCTGATGCACCATCTAAATTCACTGTCCAACTTGCATATGTACCTGAACCTACAGTTCTTGTTGGAGCTGCAAAGGTTAATACTCCTGTTACTGAATTATATGTTAAAACCTCACACTCTTGGAAGTTTGAGGTGTTATAAACCACAATAATAGATTGAGCAGGTGTGTAGGCTAATCCTGTAGCTACAATAATTGTTCCTGCATTACCTAATGTGAAGGATGTGACAGACGTGGTAGCATATAAGTCACCAGAGTTTCCTGCTGTACCAGCTGTACCACTTGAACCATTTGTTCCTGTTGTACCACTAGATCCACTAGAAGCACTTGTTCCTGATGTACCACTAAATCCACTTGAACCACTAGTTCCACTAGAACCATCTATGCCACTACTTCCAGAGCTTGCTGATGTACCAGAGGTTCCTGATGAACCACTAGAGCCATTTGTACCACTGCTTCCATTTGTTCCACTGCTTCCATTTGTTCCACTAGAACCATTAGTACCACTAGATCCTGATGTTCCACTAGATGCTGAAGAGCCTGAAGAACCAGAACTGCCTGATGTACCACTAGATCCAGAAGACCCACTAGAAGCACTTGTTCCAGAGCTTCCACTAGACCCACTAGATGCTGAAGAGCCACTAGTTCCACTAGTACCAGAGCTACCGTTTGTTCCACTAGTTCCATCTATTCCTCCTGTTCCAGAGCTTCCATTTGTTCCAGAGCTTCCATTTGTTCCAGAGCTTCCATTTGTTCCACTTGTTCCACTAAAACCATTTGTACCTGATGTAGCTGATGATCCAGATGTTCCTGCTGACCCACTAGTTCCTGATGAAGCAGAGCTTCCAGATGTACCACTTGAGCCATTCTGTCCACTTGTTCCATTAACCCCACTAGTTCCATCCTGTCCACTTGTTCCTGTTGATCCCCTTCTTCCACTTGTTCCACTTGTAGCAGTTCTACCACTTGTTCCACTCGTTCCTGTATAACCAGAACTTCCTGAAGAAGCACTTGTTCCACTGCTTCCACTAGAAGCACTCGTTCCTGAGCTTCCTGATGTTCCACTAGACCCAGACGTACCACTAGTACCAGACGTACCAAAGCCTGCTGCAGCAAAAGCTGCATCAATCTTCTCTAGACATATCTGTAAATTATCATTGGTGGTGATTCCTGTGTATAACAAAAATCCACCTTCGTAAAATACACATTGACTATCTAATATAACTGGACATGGTTCAGCTGAGCAATTTATATTCATTTCTTAAATTGAATGTGTGTGTTGTGCAAAAATAAGTTAATTAACTTATCTTCAATATATTAGGAAAAATTATTTCTATATAATATAGCAATACTTACCTAGTTTCTTTAGGTATAGTAACATCAAACTCTTTGGCAAATTCTGTATCAAATATTGCTAAGTACGTTACTAATGACTTTGTAAAAGGAAGCATCTTCATGGTGTATTTAATTGGTTGAGCTTTCTTTCTTACATCTTCTTTACTTGTGTTAGGATCCATATCAAGACCTGTGGTTTCCATATATGTATGTTTTACAAATCTACCCATATCAGAAATAAGACCTGCAGCTGGAAATATACTACCACTTAATAAAGATTCATAGTTAATTGGATTGTAGAAAAATGAAAGCTCACTTACAAACTTATCCATAACTCTTATGGTAAATCTGTGGAAATTCTTTGCTGCTTTATCTTCATCATCATCTGGTACCATAAAGCCCATAGCAAACATCATAGATATTAATGCTCCAAGCATAGCTAATTCCTTCATTTGATTATGTAAATTACTTCTCACCATATCAATGAATTCTTCTCTACTCATATTTAAAGTTTCTCCTGTATTAGTTTCATACTCAGCTTTATACTCTTCATACATTTTATCAAGCTTCTTTATACCTTCATCATTCATTTTAAGAATGTTAATTAGGTTAGCAGATTTATCTTGAAAGGATGATACTATTACAGATGCTAATAAACGAACACGACCAATATCATATTTTTCTCCTATAGGTATACCATCTTCTCCAATCTCTACAGAGAAATCATCACTCACCTTTCTAAACTCAGAGAAACGAGTATCTGTTAGTTTTGGAATCCAGTTTTTAAACAACATCATAGACTTAGTCCAGATAGACATGGACATCTTGTTGATGTCACCATCTGATAAGTTACCAGTTGCATTTCTAGAGATACGTCTAGTAAGAGCTGTAAGTCTTTGAAGTTCATCTCTGTTACTTAGATCCAAGCCTGGAATGACAAGCTTACCATCTTCTAACGTTCTTGTAACAGCTATAGCCTTAGTCTTTTTTAACTCATCAATTTCATCTTCTATCTTTTGTTTAATTTCTTTAAACTTAGAAGCATTATCATATCTATCTTTATACTTATTTTTTACAAACTCTCTGATGCTTATGATCTTACCATTCTCCACCATCATGTTTTCAAGTAGTGTTAAGAAAGCAGCCTTTTCTAAAAGTTGTTCTGGCTTTCTCATAAACACCATTAAGAAGTCACCTAGATTACCTCTAGTCAAAGTGCTCATCCCAGCCCTATTAAACTCTTCATAGGAAGGGTCATCTTTTAATGGCATAAATGTATTTATAAGCTCTCTAAATATTTCTCTTTCTTCATTACTATTAAACTTCTGACCAATAAGTTTAACTTCATTTTTTGCAAACTCTCTAGCTTTGAAGTAGTTACCTGCCTGTGTAGCAATTTGAATATTACCACCAAACATGTTAGCAGCACCAGAAATAAATTCAAATCCAAGAGCTTTTAATTGAAATGCTCTATTAGCAGCATCCATTGTTTTAATCAAAGATGTAGCTGTAGGTTTTTCATTCTCTTTCCATACTTCTTTACCAGCCACTTTATTAACTCCTTTCTTAACAAAGTTTAATACATTATCTATGTACAAAGGAAGATCAGCATCTGATAGTACATACTTTTGATCATATAATAAAGCTCTTAAGAACTGATCATATAGCTTTGTATTCTCTTCATTACCAGGAAGTTCTTGAGGCTTACCATTTTTATCTACTACATTACTAATTCTATTAGTACTAAGATGTTTCTTAAATGTCTCAATTGTTTTTACTAATTCTAACTGACCTTCTACTTCAGATAGATATTTATACTTCTCTACTTGTTGAATATAAAGAATCATGTTCTTAAATATATCCTCACTCACTTCATCATAATCATTTACACCTTTTCCTTCTTCTTTCTCAGTGAAGTCATATGTATAGTATTTAGGAATACTATTTTGTAATTCTCCAGTCACTTCATTTATCTTACCATATCCTACATCATCTGTTCTAATTTGTAAGGTATTATAAAAGTTACTCATGATAGAAAGTTTGTTATCCCAAACTAATTGCTCAGCCATACTCTTTCTAATAAATGGTAAAAAGTTCTTAGCCACCATATTATTAATATATCCAACATCTTTAGCCTTCTCATTATACTTGGTAATAAAGTTATAAAGACTAAGAAGGTCAGGGTCTTTTTGAATATCTAAATATTCATCAGAGAACCATTGATCTAATGGATGTCTTTTAACTACATAGTTATTAAATCCATTAAAGTCTTCTCTGTCTATATCCCATAATCTTTGAGCTTCTTTAATATATCTTTGTTTTTGATCTTCAACTTCTTCTGGAGAACCAGCATAGTTGTTTCTCTCAATGTTATTAATTTGTCTTTCTAATATTGCAGTGGCTTCTTTTCTATAACCCTCTATATCAATATTTTTCATCAACCAACCTTTGTCTTCAGTTTTAGCATTCTCATCTATTTGCTCAAAGAAGTCTTTCTTATACTTATATATAAGCTTGTTTACCAATCCACCTTCTGTAGTCTTTTGATAAATCTTTTTTATAATAGCTCTTGTATCTCCACCTCTAGCAACAATCTTATCTCTAATTTCCATTAATTCTTTAACCTCATCAAAAGCATCTGCTGCAGCTTTGTTCTTAGCAGTGCTTGTAAGTTTATATAATATCTGTAATGCACGTAATGGTAAGTCTGATACACCTCTAAACATAGAAGCAAGTCCCTTTACTACAGCCTCAGCTTTAGTTAATCCTGCTACTAAGTTTCTTTCTCCAACATGTTTGGTAGCAAAGTCTTGAGCTGCTTTGGTAATTTCTTTAATAGACTTTCTAATTTGCTTAGACTCCTGATCTAAGTTCTGTAGAATTTCTTTTCTGTATTCAATGTTCTCTTTCTCTGCTTCTGTTTGACCTTCACCTTCCATATCAGCTGTATATATAAGATCTCCAATATCATCACCAATTGTTGAAAAAACCTCAGAGAATCTAATATAGTTATTTAAGTCATCAGCAAAATCAGAAATCTCAGAATTTGTAGAGTCTTCAGAAGTAGATGCTCTATCTTTATAGACAGTGTTATAGTCATTTAAAAGTCTATCACCATCCTTTCTCATCACCTCAATTACATCAATCAAAGGTTGTAAATTGGCAGTTCCCTGTACAATACGAATAGCTCTTCTAAGAGTATTCATACGTTCAATCTTGAACTGACGATCTTCCTCTGTGATAGTTTTATCCTTTCCATACTCACGTACCAAAGCATTCAATCTTCTCAATACACCATCAAGTGCTTCATTACCAGTAGTTTCTGATTCTTCAGATAGAGGAATAAGTTTAAGGTCTGTAAGAGGATCTATTTGAGATTTGTCTACAGAACCTACTGCCATACCTGTAAGTTGATATCCTTGTTTAGGATCTTGCTTATCCTTTAATCCAAACTCCATAGAGATAGGAATAGCACGTAACATACCAAACTCCTTTACACCATAACTATCACGTAGCATTTGTTTATATGTACCAATCTGAATATTGAATGCTCCTTGTTTAAACCAGGCAACATCATTACCAGCAATATACATAAACTTCCAGTCTAATATGTGCCCCTTACCATTTGGATCTACAGCAAGAAAGTCAATTGTACCAGCTTCCTTATTATTATTATTATAAACAATCACCTCAGAGAATACTAGTGTATCCTTAGGAAATGTCTTGATTAAATCAGAGTAGTATGTCTCAAGCATGTCATACATTGATTGAGTCTCTACATTGAATTTTGCAGGTCTGTCTAATGGAGATGCTCTT
>Ga0181346_1001071_pt1 | contig 12034 bp, 16 predicted proteins | sample Su13VDMM15DN_FD_130100 | JGI IMG/M metagenome (GOLD analysis project Ga0181346, IMG submission 130100) | Freshwater viral communities from Lake Michigan, USA - Su13.VD.MM15.D.N | ecosystem: Environmental > Aquatic > Freshwater > Lake | place: USA: Michigan | collected 2013-07-15 | reverse complement strand
CTTGGCTTGGAGCATCTGACCTATCCTACCACGACTTTTTCTCCGCTTCTGCCAGAGCGTGAAGGACATCGGCGGTGAAGTTGGGAGCAAACTGAGCCGCCGCCTTAAACTCGGGGTGCTTCAGGAATCTGTCCACCTGCCCCGTCGTGTAGCACCCGGAGAGGGCAAGAAGGGCTAGGACACACAGAAGGCCCTTGGCGGGCCTCTGCAATGGCTTTATCGATGGCATTGTGGGTTTGGGCTACCCTGATACGCTCCACCTCGGTAAGTAGCCTAGAAATGAAAGGAATGGCCTTTCCTAGGGCTACGATGAGGGAGGCTAGCTCAATCACGTCAGATAGGGGTCGGGAGCAAGGATGACGGCCGGGTCAAGGCCGAGCTGCGCGCAGATGGCGATGGCTGTGGGATTGTCGTTCCAGAACCACGCATAGTTGGTCCAAAGGAACTGCTGTTCTGCCGGAAGGCCGGAGATCACCGCCATCAGGTCGGGAATCTTACCGGCATCGAGCACGCGGCTGGTAATCGTATCCTTGCTGACGCGGTAGGGCGGGACGTATGGCGTCGGGCTCCAGCCAGAGGCGATCAGGGCATTCCAATCGTCCGCGCTACACACGGTCCATCCCGCGCCAACAGGCATCGCGTCTCCGATGTAGTACTGATTGGTCGTCTGATTGATGTAAATCATTGTTAGAAGTGAGTGATGATGACAACCTTGCCGTTTCCGCCAGCGCCACCCACGCCTCCGCTAGACGCAACCCCAGAGGCCCCGCCTCCGCCGCCTCCGCCGGAAGGGAATCCGCCAGCGCCGCCCGTGTAGCCGGTGCCGCTGGCATTAGCGCCAGCACCACCGCCACCACCGCCTGCTGGGTAGGTGGTGCCCGCGTCCGCTCCTGCGCCGCCATTGGCATTAGAATAAAACATCCCGCCCGGTAGGGTGTTTACGGTTGGATTGTAATAAGCGCCTTCGTATGATCCAGAAGGCCCGCCGGTAGTTCCTCCGTTGATGCTTCCGCTATCCCTAATTCCAAAGCCGCACCCGCCACCGCCACCACCATAAAGGCTGCCTCCACCCCCATATCGAAAATCAAGCAAAACTCGCCCAGCGCCACCACCGCCCCCGCCCCATTCAGCGCGCCCTGCGTAATCGTTTTGATCCCATCCTCCACCACCTCCTTGGCCACCGATTGCGGCAGTAGTGTAACCAGTCGCGGGAAGTCCGCCAGAAAGTCTGGCCGTGCTATTTGATGTTGTTCCAGCTCCGTTGGTTCCGCCGCCGCTGCCTCCCCCATTGCCCACCGTTCCACCCGGGCCACCGCCACCGCCACCGCCTGCACGGCAAAACGCTGTAGTGGCTGAAGGTGGGTTTGAGTTATTTCCAGCCACCGTGCTATTTCCGCCAGCGGTTCCAGAGGCTTGATTGCCGCCGCCAGCGCCCCCGGCGCCGACTATGACGTAAAGCGCAGAGGGAAGGTCGGCTGCGGCAAATGTAAGCTTGCTGCACGCGCCTCCGCCACCTCCGCCACCTCCCGTTCGATTGACTGCTGATGCATTGCCAGCTCCGCCACCGCCACCGCCACCGCCACCAAAAGCGATCATCGTCACCGCTTTGGCCCCGGCCGGCTTGTTCCAAGTGTGCACCGTACCAGTGGTGGTGTATGTGTCGATTGTTGCGCCGGGACCTGATGGACCAGTGAGGCCCGGGGGGACCAGAGTGGATAGATTCATAAGTATTACAGGCGATAACGAATCATCACGATACCAGCGGAACCGGCTCCGCCAGCCCCTCCGGTAATCGCAGGCGCACTGACGCCGTGACCACCGCCACCACCGCCGCCACCACCATTGCCTCGATTGTATCCAGTGGTGTTGGCATTAGCTCCAGCAACTCCTCCAGAGCCTGCTGCATTCCCGCCTTTGCCGCCAGCTCCAGCCGCACCGCCTGACGCTGCTCCACCATTGGCTCCAGTCGGTCCTAAGTTGGAACCGCCACCGCCACCGCCACCACCTCCGCCGCCAAAAAAGTAGGTGGTTCCATTCCAATTAAGACTGGTTGCCCCGCTTCCAGCGCCACCCGCTGTGCCCACATCGGGCTCAATGCCCCCTAGCCCACCCGCTCCACCTGTTGATCCAGCGGAAGGCGATGTAAGCGTTCCAGATACAATCGCAGCGCTGCTTGCGCTTCCAACTCCGCCAACGGTTATGGAGTATGAACTTCCAGTGGCGAAGTAGGTGCCGATCACGCTTTCGCTAGACAGGGTGTATCCACCACCGGCCCCACCATCACCGCCGTCTGCGCCATCTGAGTTTCCCGGGTCTGCGTCTTGTCCAGCGGTGCCATTAAACCCTCCGCCGCACACAAAGATTTGAGCGGTGGAAGTAGGAGACGCCGACAGCAACTGGAACGTGCCGGACGAGGTGAAGATGTGCACCCGCCACCCGTCGTGGACAAACTCCGTACCACCAGTGGCGATGGTAGGAGATACGAAGAATACCTGTTGAAGAGGCATATTAGCCTAGGCCAGCACCCATAATAACGAACGTGTTGGTGGCAACACAGAGCAGCGTAGCCGCTCCGCGAAGGGCTAGCGTGCGATTGCCCGTACTACCGACTCCAGACAGGTACATCGTAACACCAGTGCCTTGAGTGATAGTGATCGTTGATCCACTGCTGTTCACGATTGAAACCACATCGCCAGCATTGAACACGCTTTGTGGCACCGTAACCCCAGCATTGGTGTAGATGTGCTTCCCGAGGTCAGAGGCTACTAGGGTGTAGCTGCTGCTTTGGATGTTCTGATGAATCTTTTGAACACCGCCAACCTCATTGATGAAATCAACCTCCCATCCGATGGTGGAATTGATGTACGTCAGGCCAATGCCAGCCGAGATGTTGCAGACTAGGTTCTCCGCAAGGCTGTCGATGTTTGAGCTGTTCCGAGCAACCGTGAGGTTATTGGTAGCCCAAGTCTTCTTCGGGTCGTTGATCTCGATGTAGTCGCCAGCAGATGGCGTGGCCGGAAGCGTAATCGTAAACGTGCCACCAGAAGTGTCGGCCAAGAGCCGATCACCAGTGACAGCCGTGTAGGTAGAAGTTTTAGTGGACCAATTGGCAGAGCCGCTTCCAGCGGGACCAGTAGGACCAGTGGGACCTGTGGGTCCTGTCGGGCCAGTAACGCTTGCCCCTGTTGGGCCAGTTGGGCCCGTTGGACCAGTGACTCCGGTAGCACCAGCGGGACCCGTAGGTCCGGTGACGCCAGTTGCGCCAGCGGGGCCCGTAGGACCCGTAACGCCCTGAATGCCTTGGGGCCCAGTAGGTCCGGTGGCACCAGCAGGACCAGTTGGGCCGGTAACCCCCGTAGCGCCCGCAGGTCCGGTGGGTCCGGTGACGCCAGTAGCCCCGGCGGGCCCGGTAGGCCCGGTGACGCCCTGAATTCCCTGAGCGCCGGTGGGGCCAGTAGGTCCAGTGACACCCGTAGCCCCCGCAGGACCCGTGGGGCCTGTGGGACCAGCAGCACCCGTAGCACCAGCAGGACCCGTGGGCCCTGTGGGCCCAGCCGCACCAGTGGCTCCAGCGGGTCCGGTTGGACCCGTTACGCCCGTAGCTCCCGCAGGGCCGGTAGGACCAGTTACACCTGTAGCCCCGGCAGGTCCGGTAGGACCAGTAACTCCAGCGGGGCCAGTAGGACCAGTTGGCCCAGTAGCGCCAGCGGCTCCAGCAGGACCCGTGGGCCCCGTGACGCCTTGAGCTCCAGCGGGACCAGTCGGCCCGGTGACGCCCGTAGCACCCGTTGGTCCAGTCGGCCCCGTAACGCCCTGAGCGCCCGCAGGACCCGTGGGTCCGGTAACGCCTTGAATACCCTGCGCCCCAGTGGGTCCGGTGGGTCCAGTGACGCCCTGAATACCTTGCGCCCCTGCGGGTCCAGTGGGACCAGTGGCTCCTGCCGGACCAGTGGGTCCGGTAGGTCCAGCAGCGCCCGTAGCACCAGTAGGACCAGTGGGTCCGGTGGGTCCAACAGCTCCTGAAACATTCAGGGTGGTGCCGGACATAGACAGTCCGGTGCCCAGAGCAATTTCCTCCACGTCGCCAGAGCCAGAAGCGGCGCCTCGACCAAGCAGCCTTGAGGCCGCAGAGACGTTCTGCATCTTTGCATACGTCACCGCGTCATTGTCGATAAGCCAAGTAGCCCCGGTGCCGCTTACCGTGATGTCGCCCTTGTCGCCATCAACAAGACCGCTGCCGCTAGCTCCCGTAGGGCCGGTGGGACCAGTAGGGCCAGTGGGACCCGTTGGACCTGTGACGCCAACTACAGGACCCGTGGGGCCGGTAGGCCCTGTAGGACCCGTGGGACCAGTGACGCTAGCCCCCGCTGGACCCGTAGGACCAGTGGGACCAGTGACGCCCTGAATACCCTGAGCTCCAGTGGGACCAGTAGGACCAGTAACGCCGTTGGCGCCAGTAGGGCCCGTAGGACCAGTGACACCAGTTGCACCAGTAGGTCCGGCAGCGCCCGTGGCACCGGCAGGGCCAGTAGGACCAGTGGGTCCAGCAACACCAGCAGGGCCAGTAGGTCCCGTAGGCCCAGTGATGCTAGCCCCGGTCGGACCAGTGGGGCCGGTAGGCCCAGTGACGCCAGTTGCGCCCGCCGCACCCGTAGGACCCGTAGGGCCAGTGACACCCTGAATACCTTGTGCGCCAGTAGGACCAGTAGGCCCCGTTACGCCAGTCGCACCAGCAGGTCCGGTAGGACCAGTAACACCCGTAGCGCCAGCGGGCCCGGTGGGACCAGTGACGCCTTGAATGCCCTGAGCCCCCGTAGGACCAGTAGGGCCAGTGGTGCCGGTGGCGCCCGCAGGTCCGGTTGGTCCAGTTACGCCCTGAATGCCTTGAGGACCAGTGGGACCCGTAGGACCAGCAGCTCCAGTGGCACCCGCAGGCCCAGTTGGGCCCGTAGCGCCAGCAGCACCAGTTGGGCCCGTTGGACCCGTTGGACCAGTGACACTAGCCCCAGTGGGACCAGTGGGACCAGTGGGACCAGTCACACCGGCGGCACCCGCAGCACCAGTGGGGCCGGTGACGCCTTGGGCACCCTGCGGACCAGTGGGACCCGTGGGGCCAGTGATGCCCGTAGCACCCGTAGGACCGGCAGCACCAGTGGCGCCAGCGGGACCCGTTGGGCCCGTGGGTCCAGTGACACCTGCGGCGCCAGTTGCACCAGTGGGACCAGTTGCTCCGGCGGCTCCAGAAGCACCAGTGGGACCAGTGGGACCAGTGACACCCTGATAGGTGAGCTGGTAGGCCGTAAGGATGATTGACGGAGTGGCGGGGCGAACAGGGCCGGTGGCAGACGGAAGCTGCTCAACGGACAAGTCGGTGCTGGTCGCGCTCCAATAAACCTGAATGTAGTCGTTAGCCGCAAACGTAGCGACGTAATTAACCGTGGCTAGGTTGTGCCCATCACGACCGCCGTGAGTTCCGGGAACGTCGATGGTGCTATTGCTGTCCGCAAGGTCGGTGCCGTTCTTTCTGAGCCAAAGCCGAGCAGTCTGGATTGCAGTGTTTTGATTGCTAAGCTGAACAGAGAACGTAATCGAATACGTCCCTGCATAGGTGAACTTCACCTGAGAGCCGCTCTGAAGGCTCACCCCGCTCGACTCAAAGGTGGAGCCAATCGTGATAGCCTGAGCGCCCGTGACACTGGTCAATGTCTGGTCGTTAGAGTCGTAGAAAGACCCGTAGTAGGACAGCGTACCTCCCGCGCCCGTGGGACCTGTGGGACCTGTGGGACCTGAGCCTCCTGACGCATAAGACAGGCTATTCCACGCAGTGGTGCCATTTCCCAACTTAAACTTGAGGGTGTCGGTTTCGTAGCCGAGCTGCCCCGCCTCCAGTACTGGATTATTGCTGGTCCAGTTGGCGGCGGTGTCGCGACGATGGCGAAGGATGGCAGGCGTGCTCATTCAGATGTTCCGTTTTCCAAGTCTACCGTAGATGCTGAGTAGGTGGTGGTGCTCACTCCCTCATCTAGGTCAAAAAGAGACAATATCCCACTGCTGGACCCCTCTGAGAAGTCCCAAGCTCCAGAGAGGGCTCCGCCAGCACGCCACCTCCCGTCCTGACCCAGAACGTGCTGGGTATTTCGCTTGTACGGCGGAATGGGCTTCCATCCAGCCCCTCTGCCCAAGTCCTCAAGGGACCACTCCCCTCGCAGGTTCTTGACTAACGTATCCTTAGTGATGGAGGGCATAGGGGTTATTCTACCCTATGCCCGCAAACGGCGCTTCCTTTGGATTTAAGACACTTTGGCAGCTCGCTTCGACCAGAGAGACCAGCCGACAGCCCCAAGGCTTCCCAGTGCTCCGGCAATGATCTCAATGGTCCCGGCATCCAGCTCAATTCCTTTGGCAAGGAGCCAGCCGGAAGCGATGCCCAAAGCGTGACGAACAATGGAAGAGAGGACAGAGGAGTTCATAGTTAGAGAGGGCTAATCAAAATTGCAGACCAAAACACACGATCAGCCACCGCGGGGGTGAACCCACGGTAGAGGCCACTAACCTTGGGGAGAATAGCGGTTTCAAAGACGGTCATAGGTAGTTAAGCTGTTGAATCTCAGCCACCACGGCAGTAGCGCCGGTTTGAACGCCCTTGGCTGCGATGGCAAGCTGTCGAGTCCAGTAGGCGCTGGCTCCGTCCTTGTAGAGGAAGCCCTTGGTCGAGGTGGGGTTGGTGCCGTCGAAAGTCACCCGGGCGTCAGCGCCATTAAACTGCACCAAAACGTGACTAGTGTCCGCAGACAGCGTGAAGTCGATTACGTTCTCAGCCGTCGTAATCGTATTCTGCGCGTGCAGCGTATTGTTCTGAGGGACGGCCTGAGACGGGGTGTTGACGATGCGGGCGTTGGACATAGGTCAATTCTAGCACAGGCAACTACTGCACTGCGGACAGCGCGTTGAAATGGCGATTGTAGTCAAACATCTTGGACCGCATCGAGAACAGCTTTATGGCACGGCTTACGATGATTGCCCTGTTCAACGAAGGGGCCCGTTGCAGCGCGGTGGCCATATCGCCCACGGTGTTGCACCGATATCCCGTTACGCCGTCCTCCACCGACTCCACAAAGCCACCATAATTCGTTGATACCACTGGGGTTCCAGAAAGCTGGGCCTCGCAGGCTACGTTGCCAAATGGTTCAAAGGTGCGCGTGGGGCAGATGAGCACACTGGCCTCACCAAGCAGAGCGAGCTTTTGGTCTAGATCGACCACACCCAAGTATTCGGCATTTCGCGTTACGAGCTTGGGGTTGCCAAACCCGGCCACCTTGAGCGGCATCCCGGCTATTTGTGCAGCCTCGCAGGCCTCCTCAATTCCCTTGGCTGGCGTCACTCGGCCCAAGAATAGGGCATACGGCTTCTTGGGTACGTTGCGGACATACTCCGTATCGTCGTAAAAGGCGTTAATCACGGTGTCGTGCTGGTCAATTGGACGACTGTTGGCCCAGCGTCCAATGCAGTAGGAGCGCCAAACGTGGCTCTCCCATACCTTCCACTTGGAGAAGAAGCCCTCGTAGCCAATACCGTACTCCACCACCTTCAGGTCGGGCAATGAGTCGGCAATCTGTTTCTGGCAGTTGCCTCCCAACACGCACACGAAATCCCCGGGCTGCTTGCGCTTACCAATCTCGTCCACGGCGGTTTGGTTGGTCTTCACCCAAATCGGATGGCCAGTCTGCCAAGATGGGTAGATGTAGTGGCTTCCGCCAGTGATGAGCTTCTGGTCGTCCTCGGTGCTAATCACAACGTGCTCATCACAAACCGCCTCGTTATCGGGCCCGCTGTAAAGGAACACCGTGTGCCCCAAGCTCTTCATCATCCAGCAGAACCTAATCGTCTTCTGACTAAACCCGCAGGCGGAGTAGGCGCGGGTGGTAAAGCTCTGCGGCATAGCTACAACGTGAAATCGCATAAAAAAGGCGCATCCTTTGTTGATGCGCCGTTGGGCTTAAGGTCAATCAAATACTACCGGACGGTCGTGTGGCGTGATTGTGTAGTCTGGTGAGAGCGAATTCGCTTCCCAGCCGTATTGAAGTTACGCTGGTTCATCACATCCTCTAGTTCTAGCGCAAGAAGGGACTCGGCGTACCCCTCTTCGGCAGCAGCCTTTTCATTCTGCCCATCATACCGCAGGAAATCGGCAAAGGCGCCGTGAGCGGCATAGTGGAAAAACTCCATCGGGACCAAGGAGTTGGTCGTGGAGCTGTATGGCCCGTCCCAGCGCTTCTTGTAGTCCACGTACACCGTGTCCAACCCGTCAGGCGGGGACACGATGTCGGCCCCATCCGAAGTGACGTTGTACGTCAGCTCCGTCACGCTGTACGTGCCATACGGGGCATCGTCGTAGATGCGTAGGAAACTGCCAATCGGATTTAGCGTAGCCTGCGTGAAGGGCACCGACCCACCACTCACCGCCCGCGCCTCCCCCAGCACCAGATAGCGGGGCCAGTAGTTGATCCGCCGGTAGGCATTGTAGATGCGCCGGTTGATAAACTGGTTGACTAGGGAGTTTTCCTCAGTCGTCAGGGCGGTGTTGCCCGACAGGGCCTTCACCAACTCCAGCAGATTGCCGTAAGTGTCGGTAGTCATTACACCTTATTGGGACAGAGATGGGGGAACTTCTTCTGGTGGTAGCGAATGAACTCCTTGCTGTTCACTTCGTGCCGTCCATACTTGTTGATGAGGCGGAAGTATTCGTCCGCCGGATAGAACGCCACCGCCTTGCCCAGCCCGGGAATCGTCTTGTGGCCCTTCCAGCGGCTGGCCTCGTGGGCCGCAAGGATTTCCTCCTTCTTCTCGTTCACCTTGATGAGCTCAAAGCCCGTGCGAATCTCGCGAATCAGGGCGTCCTTCACAGCCCCTTCCCCGGGCAGCTTGGTGATGATGTGCATAAAAAAGGAGGCGCACCCACCTAGGATGCGCCCCCATTCTATCAGCCGAGTGTGGTCTTAGCTGAACTTCGCCAGATCAATGATCCGCAGGCCGATGACGATCTCACCAGCAGTCAGGGAGGCGACAGCCGAATCCGTGACCTTGATGTAGATGTCCGCCGCCGAGGCCGACTGCTTGACCGCCTGCGTGAGGCCAGAGGTGCTCGTCGCGGTGCCAGCGGTGTACTGGTCGCCGTTGTTGAACACCGGCACCGTCATCGCGTCCACGTCGAGCGCATTGATGAACTCGTCCGGGTCAGCCAGCGTGGTACCAACGTCGATGACCAGCGTGCTGGAGCCCGCGATGTCCACCGTGTTGGCAACACCGACCAGCTCCACCGCACCGTGCGCCGGAATCTGGGCAATGACCCGGGTGCCACCGTTGCCGATAGCGATCAGATCATTGTAGTCCAGACGAACGTAGTCAGTGAAGATGCTGCCCTCATTAACAGTAACTTTAGCCATTGTGATGTCTCCTTGGTTGGGGTTTAGCTGAGGACGGTGATCTTGCCGTGAGCGGCAGGATGCGCCACCTTGAGGGTGCCGGTCCAGTCAACGTAGCCGCGCTCGCCACCGCCGAGGTTCGGCAGGCGGGTCGAGCCGAGCGGGATGAGCTCACCCACCGCGTAGAAGTCGGGGTTGATGAGGTAGCCGGTGTCCTTGTTGGTGGTGTCCGGCGCGGTGTCCGGGTTCATATCCACGATGGTGACGATGCCGTGATCCGACTGGTACTGGCCAACCGCCAGCTTGATGAGGCCGGACGAGCTGTTGGCATTGTACTGACGGAGGGCGCCGGTGGTGGCGTCCGCACGGGCGAAGTCAGTCACCACCCGGCGCAGCGCGGTGTCAGCCAGCAGCGTGAGGCTGTTGGTCGAACCGTTCTGGCGGTAGATGGAGGTGATGAGGTTGTTCAGCACCGTCTCGTTGAACGTGCCCGAGGCGTGGATGGAGCCAGCCGGGGTGCGGTAGTCCGCAGGGACATCCGCCGGACCAGCCGAGTCAATCCAGTCACCGAGGCCGCGCATCGTGTAGGCCGTGCCGCCACCGTTCTCAGCCGCACGATCCTGCGTGCCGAGGAGGACGGTTTCAACGTCACGTTTCAGCTCCTTGACGGCCTTCATCTCCGCACGGGCGATGTCCTGCGGGCCAACCGAGGAGACGGCCTGCTGGAGATCGGACACGCGGAAGGACCGGCGCCGCTTGTGGACGTAGTTGCCAAGGCGGGCCACGGACTCAAACTTGTCGTCGAAGTCGGTGACATCAGCGCCTTCGCTCACCGCCGTGGTGACGGGAGCGGACAGCTTGTCCACGCCCCACTCAACGAAGGTGGCGTTGCACTTGAACTTGTCAGCGGAGCTGAGGAACGGCGTTTCGCTGGGAGCCAGCGTGCTAATGGCATCGTGGAGGTCCTCACGGTTGAGGGCCGCGCTGCCGGGCGAGGTGGTATCGTAGGTGTTGGAGAACGACATAACTAATTAGGATTTACGTTTCGAGAGTTGAGCTGCACGGAGGGCTACGAAGTCGTTGGCGCTTCCTGTTTGTTTGTATCGGCTTTCAATGTCCTTGAGCTGCCGGTCGAAGCGGTTTTCAGGACGCTCCGGGGCAGCCGCCGTGGAGGCGGGGGACGAGGGAGGATTAAGCGTTACGCCCTTGGACTTGTTATCCATTGGCAACGTGCGGCGCCCGTAGATGGAGTTGGCGGCGTGAGCCACCAGATACTCAATCTGCGGAGCAATGTCGGGAACGAGGCGCTTGGCCTCCTTCAGGCGGGGGTCATTAACCATCGCCTCATACCGCTTTCTCACGTCGTTGTCCTCGCCATCCATCCAAGACAGCTCGGTTTTGGCCAAGGTCTTGAACTGCTGCTCCAGCCCATCGCGCTGTGCTCGGAGCTGAAGCTCCTTGAATTGCGCCGGGATGAACTTGGTCTGGCGACGACGAGCGTTTCGGAGCATCTCGCGCACCTGCACCTTGGTCCACTCCTTGCCGTCTTCCGCTGTGTAAACAACGTCGTTGGCACCAAAGTCCTCCGCCTTGAAAAGGATGTCCTCCGCCGACTCGATGAAGCTATCCACCTCTTCCTTCTGTTTCTGAAGGTCTTCGACGGTAGCAATCGACTCGTAGGGATTATCCTCAACCTTGGCGTCAGGGAGCTGCTGCCGAGCCTGTATGATGGCAGACTCCAGCGCGGTCGCCTTCTCCTCGGCTAGCTTGCGCTTGGCCGTGAGCTCAGCAATCCGCTTGAGCAGCCCGCTCTTACCCTTTTGGGCAAGCTCGGCGATCTCCTCATCCGTGAGGTCCTCAATTTCCTTTGAAAGAACTTCCTTCTGGGGAGCGGCCTCGGCCTTGGGTTCGCCCTCTTGCGGGGGCTCCTTGGCTTCGGGCTCCTTCGGAGGAACCGATTCAGGCTCTTGAGTGGCAGCGGGAGGCTGCTTGCTCGTAAGCTTGGCAATGCGGGAGGACAGGAAATCCTTGTCCGTCATTGGCTTGTTGGTTTCCACGGCAGGTTTAGCGTCCCCCGCGTCGGACGTTACGACTTCTGACATATGTTCATCCGCCATCTTTGCGCCTTGGCGACTGCGATGGGGCGGATGCTAGCATAGCTTTTCCGTACTTGACTTAATTAGTCATCCTCCGCCATTTTGCGCCTGCCCAATGGTGCAAGGCATAGCATTTCGCCTGCTAGGACGCTAGCGGCCCACCGGACTTCCGGCTCCAACAGCCGGAGAATGGCCAATCGGGGGTGTGGCGAAGATGCGGGTTGGAGCCCCGCTTGGGCATACCTTTATGAGCCCTAAGTCCCTAGAAATCCTTCAGAATAACGAGCACTTCCTTGAGTTTCTGGACTCCCTGCACGACGCCCGCGAGCATTGGATCGCCAACCTTGAAGACCGGCCCACGGAAATGCTCCAGCAGATCGCTGGGCGCATCTGCACCCTCAACGACATACTGGAGCGGTCCAACTACTAGCTCGTTAAGGAGCTCTGGGACGCGCTTAATCTCTAAGGCCCTGCGTGCTCACCTCGCCCATCTGGGCGGGAGCCGTACCAATCCTT